>ENA-UOTX01000278-UOTX01000278.1-compost-metagenome-genome-assembly--contig:-NODE-278-length-57252-cov-12.653660_pt1 | contig 57252 bp, 39 predicted proteins | sample MGYA00238143_ERZ746982 | MGnify/ENA primary metagenome ERZ746982 (study PRJEB28758, sample SAMN06268862) | compost metagenome | isolation source: single cell | place: USA: California, Emeryville, Joint... | reverse complement strand
ATGCAATGAATCTTGAGTTTCAGCTTCAAATATTCGATAGGAAGCTGTTTCTGTGCGATGTTTAAAATCCTGATACAGAAAAGCCATCTTAGGAGGGACAGAAAAAGTCTTGTCATGCTCTCTTGGAAGCACCATTTCTTTTTTGGTTCTTTGAGAATTAAGCAGGAATTAATTTTAGTTTATTAATCAAATTAAATGCGATGAATCAAAAGCTCGAGATTACGAACGGCTGTCCATATTTTGGATTAGCCTGGTGAACTAACAATTTCACAAAACCTTAAGATGAGGGCTGCTTAGGCCATTCCTTCGAGATCCAACGTTAGTGACAGACGTAAATAGGAAATATCAATTTCAAATTAAGAATCAAGGCTATTACTTCCGAAAATAGGCTGCCTAAATAAATAGAAGATGTACTAAGAAGAAATTTCGCTAAATGGATTTATCATTCCCACTTCTTTTAACCCTCTGCTGCTTTAAAAATTAAACATCATAAAATTGCCAGTTCGGATCTTGATCTAGCTCATTAGCTCGGATACCTCCGCCCCAAGGAATGTAACCTTCTTTCTCTAGATTCAGAACATGCGTGTATCCATAATTATCATGCTCCTCGTCAAACGAAAGAGAAGATTCATCGAGTTCCTCGCTAGTGAATTCACTGTCGCCATCATTTTGCTCAGATTCAATTTCTTCAACAGCAGAAAATTCAGCATTTTCTGCGCCTTTACTGTTCTTCTTTGTGAGCTGCAGCTGAATTTCCTCAGGAGTGAGCTTGTATGGTTCGGAGATGGGAGTCCACAGCCATTCATTCCGCAGGCATTGCTGAGCTGTCGCCCTCTTCCAAGGGTAATATGCCAGCATAGGTAGCAAAAATTGCGAGAACAACGCTGCTTCCTTTTCAACCAGATGATACCTAATATTTTTTGTTATAACTCGAGAAGCTTGCCCAAGCGAATGTACTTTTCCATCAATACGCTCTTGAGAGGCCAATAAGTAAACGTCTTGATGTTTTTGAGAGCTCCATCCTTGGTAAAAAATCGCTATGGTTCCGAGTCATGGAGGTCAGTATGGAATTTATCAAATTTTTTTACTTTTGAATGGGTTCCGGAGAGCGCAAGCTTCTTAGGAATTTTGGAAATAAGTTCTATCATCTAATGATAAACAAAATTTAAGTTCTTCTGTGTAGCGAGAGCTGAAAGAGTACTTGTGCCAAATGATCATCGTCCTTATCATAGTTTTTGCCTTTTTTCGGTTCGAATAGGAAATCACCTGCTAGCATTTCGAAAATGGTGCAGGCAGCGCTCCAGATATCAGCTGATGTGTCGTAATGTACGCCAATGATAACCTTAACAATTAATTTCTCAAACACCAAACAAAGCGGCTTATTCTACCTCAGGTGAACGGTACTGTCGGGTCTGGATCTCTTTCGAGAAATGATGATGCGTCCAGCAAGCGTTACCGAGATCAACGATTTTTAAATTGAAATTTTCGTTTAGTTTCAGATCTTTCTTCTTTTTCTCCCTTTAAAGATCACATTAGTAAGCCTGAAATTACAAAAAAAATTTACTCAGGTGATTTCGACGTTGAGTTTCTCTTTCCGTTTGCTTGCTGACTAGATGACTTATTTTTCCCATTTCCCAGTTTTTTCCCTTTTCCTTCTGGAGATTCGCTTTTTGAAGAAGGCGTGTCCGTTTTGCTTTTACTTATCTTTACCAAGTCTTTCGCAGTTTTGCCCACCGGATTTGTTGAGCTTTTCTCAATTTTTATATTATGTTTCCTCTGGAATCTCCTAATCCTCGCTTCGTATTCTTTATTTCTGCTGAGCTGGCCGTGCTCTACAATATCATTCTAGAAAAATTTGTTTAAACTTCTCATCAATGAGCTTGATTGAATACGATCTCTTCCGGCTGGAGCGTAAGCAAAATGTTTTCCGGCTTCAGATCTGTATGAATAATCTTGCAAAATCTGTGAATATAATCCAATCCAATTAAAATTTGCTTCGCCATTCGCTTCACTAAATGCAATGGCACCTTCAAACGTAAGAAATAAGCTCAGAAGTGCTGGGAAAAACAGAATATTCAACCCCTTTATAATTATATCGCTTTATTATTTCAAGGAGGTTCACTCCCATGATTTCAAAGACCATACAGAAGTGGTTTCCATAAGGTCCTTTGTAAATAAAAGAGTTCAGCAACTGCACGACATGGCAATCATCTCTGGTGAACTCGGTCCTTCCTTCCTAAACTCGGATGAGGCAACTTGAAAAAATTTTTGAGTAGCTACATCTCTGTAATATTCTTTTAATGATTCTATCCAGTCAGGATGATTTGTGTATCGTGCAACAGTTTGTAGCAGCTCAACCTTTATTGCAAAAGCGTGTCATTGGTATTTCAATGGCTGAAAACTGGTTACTTCATCATAAGCCGCTTCCATGTAATTCGATGCGCTTTTTTGGCATTTAACAGCAACGTAAGTATCGTATTTAAAATCTCTGCAGAGCCACACGGTAGAAAAATGTCCCCAACCCAGCTTTTGGATGACTACATATCGGTCTTGAAGCACCTCTCTGATAGGAAAAAAAATATTTGAGCACGGAAATGTTATTTGTAAAAAAATCGAACCCGATATGTATTGGATGGTATCCCCCAACTCTATAATCGTCGATTCCTTCATCCTCGCTCTCATCTCCCTCAATATCTTCGATGTCATCATCATCAGGAAGGCTGAAAAACATTATCATATTCATAATCGATGCATTGTTATTTCAAGGTACTCCTCGTCATCAACTTCCTCATCACTCTCAGCACCCTCTGACATGGCAGCATCTTTACCCAGATCTATTTCCAAAAATCAGATATATATCAAAATAGATTCTCTGTCTCACTTTGCGTCAGGCCTTGACCCGTTGGACTCGAAATTCCTTTCTGCGAGGTTGAAGAGTCATTTCTTTCTGAGCCATTATCCTAATGATTCACATTGAGAACCTCATAATTGCGCTGATTTACAGCTAAATTGTCTTTATTAGTGATCTCATTCAAAAAAGTCTTGAGGTTGCCTGAAGCAATAGTTGCCTGTGTTGAGTCTAAAGAATCGAAATCAGCAGCTTCATGTCGGTTAGTGGTAGGTTAGAAGATTCGGCGATTACTTGTGGGCTCCATTTTATCTGGGTTTTCGAAATTCAAAATTATTTGCAAATTTTAATGTATTTTGGCGAACCAACTCTGGCTGTAAAGAATCTTTCATTTATTTAACATACAAAAAACAAAGGGGAAAATTTCTTCTCATTTATTATCGCTCTTATTTAACAACTCAAACATAAGCCGAACAGGATCGATTTTGCTAACTCTTATCACTTTCAACAAAGGCATAAACTGATACTCGTTATCTTTTGTAATATCTTTCACAAGAGTTCCGTTCACCAGAACTCGCGTTTTCCGATTTCGAATTATCCTGGGAGTAATACTGCCGTCGTTTTGAGGATTCGGATCCCTTGTCCCTAGTACGTCAGTGACCTTGTTATTCAAATAGGACACATCAATCAGTATTTGGGAAGAGCAAATAACTTACGTCGCATTTCAGAATACCGTACACGGTTTTATAGCTGAATTTGCGTGAGAGATTCCAAAATATCTCATAGAGGAGCTTATTCTCTGAATTCTCAAATAAAGTCTTTTGGGTCAGGTAGAGCTCTCCACCATGTCCATTTAAAAACTCTTTGATCAACTGTTAGATTGCGATTTAGTTTTGTTTGAAGGCAGAAAGGTGTTACTTCCAGGTGATGCTTTTGCAAGTTGAAGATTTGATAGAGGTTCTCGTTTTTTACTTGCAATTTCGCACAATACGTCTCGTCTTGGAATAAGCAAGACGCCTGTTTTTCGCGTATTATTACATGAAAAGTAAGAAATGTGTACAAAACTGAACAGCTCGAGTTCCATGCGCTCACCACATCTGCAAGTCTTCATTTTTTGATTGCAAATCTTGCAATTTAGCTGAAACTTCACGAAAAAAATTTGATAAACGAAACCAACCAACTATTATATTCGTGAAAAATGTATTATAGTCAACTACGAGCATCAATAAAAATACTTTTAAAATCTTTCGGTTGACGCAGTCTCGTGTAATGGAACTTATCACATCCGTTTTTAGCTTTGAAAGTTCTCTCAGCTCTTCCTCTTTCGTACGTTCAGAATGCGTAGAAACAAATTCGATTTCTTCCGGATTGTATATCGTCTCATAAAACAGATTGCCTTTGTTGCTCAACTAAAAAAATGACATGAATTCCAAATTCAATTATGCTTCTAAGGCCAAAAACTTTTACTCTTTTTCTCAGATTTTTAAATTCATAGCAATCATTGAGTCTTATATGCTCCTTCATTTTGCTGACTTGACTCTCCATTACGCGAATATAAAGCACGATCGTATGCACTTCGGTATGGTGACGCAACCTCAAGTAAAACTGATTGTAAAACGAATCTTCACTCTGTAAATTACAACCATTAGCCCAAATTTATCGCTAAAAAAACCCACCTTCGTGGCGAGATCCTTCTCTTTGATCTGAACTACTACCCCTCTAAAACTTGCTTGCATTGCTGGGATACGGTTCAGAGTTTCCAGATATATCGTTCCGTTATTAAAGCAGTACCTTGAGAGTATCCACTCGAAAGGACTCGGGTGATCTTCTTCATGCGTTGAAGAGGGTACATTGGCTTTTTCAGACTCATCAATCATTTTATCTTCCTCCTCCTCGTATTTCTGGGCAGACTTTTCTTCCTCCATTTTTCCAGCGACCGAAGATTTAGCTGAATGCCTAGAACCCGTGAAAAATTTTATAAAATCCTCCTCTTTTATCCTCCGAAAACTGGTTTTAGAAGTTGAACAGAGACGGACTGTGCCAGTCGCCTCTGATCTTTTCAGGACGAGCTCATCCAAAAAGCACGGCTGGCCTTTCTTCCAGATCAGACTTTGGTTTGAAAAGTCTTTTACTACAACAACCTCAAACTTTCCTTGCGAGTCTTCGAGTTCGAGTAGCAGGCCAGCGAGTTTGCGGTTGGTGTCATTTTTGATAATTTCATTCTTTTTTTCAATTATTCTCCCACAGACCGCGAACTTTTTGTCTTTAGGAACTTCGACGGTGTTGGTGTTCGAGGGGTTCTCGTCAAGGATCGACCGCAGTAGGTTCATGGAGGTTTTTGTTAGTATCGCTAGTTCATGAATCTTGTCATGCTTTTTAGTCATTGAGCTCAGTTAAATCTTTGCTTTTCTTTATTGCGGGAATTTTTAAAATTACTATATAAATTAATTGACGAAAGAGAATTCTCTTATAGATAACCTCGAGAATTAAGGTACACTGTCCAAGTGAATCTTCAAGGGCTTTTCCCGTCTTAATATCTCACCTGAGCAAGAGGGAGTGATTCGCAGTTTAATGCTGATTGCCTATTGTTGAGTATCAGTTGGCACTACCTAGTCAGTATTCATCGATTACTGTACAAAATTAAAATTTGACTGAACTTGAGTATGATTTAAAAAAAAGTCTTTTTCGAATTATTCTTAAAATTTGAGTTTCAAATATTTTCTTTTGAAACAAGACGTTCTGAGATGGCACAGAAAATGTAAAAGATATCAACCTAAAATTTCTACATAAACTTAATAATGATTCAAGTGATTCGAAAAGGAGTCATAGTCGATTAAGAAAATGCTTTTAGTTTCTGAAAATGAATTTTTTGTTAAGAATTGAACAAGAATAATTTGATCGGAGACACCTGCATACCGGAAAAACATCGCAACTTTTGAATTCGGAGTGACTACGAATACGAAATTCTAGAAATCCTGTATTAATCGAATCCATTCTTTTAATTTTCTGAAATGCGCACCTATTCTATGTATACCTTCTAAATATCATTCCTTGCGGATCTTACTTCCTTTATTTTCATTCTGTTACACTACTCCCTTTGGAGAAGCACATTTTTTGCGAAAAGAGCAGTTTCGAGAATAACAAAAAATTGTCATTCGGAGCTTCTGCAGTAACTAAGTTCATGTTAAAGTCTGTGTCCATTCACTTTACTGTGTAAAAGCACAAGTAGTACGTTAAACACTCGCACTGGTTGCTATTTGAAATTAGCTTCTAATGACATAGAACAGCAGAATATAAATCATAATGGAATACTATTTGCTTAGTGAAAGAGAATGATGCTGTTAGGTCAAGAATGTCTTCATTGTAATAAAAACGTTAATGTCTAAACTATGGAACGTTCAAGAATTCCTTTAATCCGCTGTTCTGAGGCGTATCAAAATTGATTGAGGCTTTTTATAAAAGATTTTATTATCCAGCATCTTATTACAGCCCCTCTCCTCTCCGGGCTATTTAAAAGAAAATATAATAAATCCAGTTCTATCTCTGCCTTAGCTGATTTCTATATAAAGAGAGTGTTTAAGCATGAACTCCTATACACATTCGGGCTCAAGGAATGTAAATCCACCCAAAAAGATTCTTCTGCGAATATGGAACGAATTCGAAGAGGAAAATATGGAAGCTATGGTCTATCCCTGGATGACAGTCGCTGTAAATAAACCCACCTATCCGTTGTTATTAAATGCTTTGATTTCAAAGGAACTTAAGCAAAAATTGCAGAGAGAGAAGGGAATTCCTGTTTCTCAGCAGCGAATTTTTATGCGCACTCAAGAGCTGACGCGGAACAACATGTCGCTGCTGTCTTATGGGATTCATAACAAAAATCGGTTGATTTTGCGAGCACCTCCATTGTTAAAAAATACGATTGGCCTCATCAAACAAGATGAAACCTTCCCCTCGGATGATGCGATTCGACAACTAATATTTGGCATTCAAGAGGGATTCAATATCGGATTAGTCCCAAAACCAACGATAGAAGGGACGTCTGGATCGTATTTCTTAAGAAATCCGAATCGAAAGCCAATAGTAAAACTTTCTCGACAAAATTATTTTAAACACGGCTCCCAAGGCGATATTTAAGCCTCTTGATGAAGAGCCATTTGCGCCGAATAACCCGAAGGGTTATAAAGGAAAGCTTGGGTCCCAAGGATTCAGGTATCATCTTGATTTTTTTTTTTTCAAATTTAAAATTTTTTTCATGGGATAACAAAGGAAAGGGGTCCTATCTGGTGAGTCAGCTGCAAGGGAAGTCGCTGCTTATCTAATAGGTAAGGGCTTTTGACTATTTTTCGAATTTTATATTTGTTACATCTAAAAATATAGACTCTAAAGGTTTCTTTGGGATACCTCCGACGACGTTTGTAGAGATCGTCCATCATTACTTTGCGAATAGTAAGTCTCAATAAAGCTGATCAAGGAGGTGTAACATTGGAATTTAGGAGAGTTCACGGAGCCAGACATGGAAGCAGAGTTCAAAGGGATGATCCCGGAAGGGATGACGCTAAAAGACCCTTTAATTAAGCATGGTTCGCTACAAAAATATATTGCAAACGCTGAAGAAGCGAGTGACTATGGTCACTGCCAATTTCCCGACGAGTAAGTTGCTTTTGCTCTATCAACTCAATTGATCGCTTGCGGTTTAGAGAAGTGCGAAAGATCGCTATCTTCGATATTTTAATGCTCAACTGCGATAGAAACGAAGGGAACATTCTTGTTAAGAAGGAAAAAGGACGCATGGTACTCATTCCCATCGACCATGGACTTTGCCTGCCTGACTGCATTGACATCTGCTCGTAATACTATAAATGCCTGCGCATGCAATTTAAATGATGAATGAATTGATATAGCTATGAGATTGCTTGGGTCGACTGGCCGCAGATAAAAAAACCTTTCACTGAGGAGGAATTGGCGGTTATTGATTCAATTAAACCGAAAGAGGATGCAATTATGCTAGCAAAATATCTAAAATTTAGAGATGTAACACCTTTTCCTTGCGACTACAAAGCTTAACTCGCTTGCTTTCATATAGATCTGTCTCAGAAATTACCGAATTTCTGCGACGCTTTTAATCAAATGCGCGAAAGCTGGGTTGACAATTGCAGATATCGCCAATTTCCTTTATAAGGACGACCCGGAATTAACCTCTCCAATCCAAGAGATAGTAACAAGAGCCGAACACATGACGAGCACAATGAGAAACTCAATTAACAAAGACTTTCTGATGACTCTCGCAAACTCGAATATGCGCAGATCTCAGTAAATTACAGAAAAGCAGGCCATTTATAACGCCTTTCTTTTTACAAAACAACAATAGGAAGTCTAAAACTGTACGAAATATAAATATTGCACAAAAGAGCAAACTCAAATCTGCTCTTGAAAAGGACGAAGAGCTGATGAAGAGCTTAAACGATCTCGATTTAAAGCTTGGTGGCAGGTCTCATTCCGACCGCCCAATCAAACTCGAGGAGCTGTTCTTAAATGCAGACTTGCTCGAGAGTATACCAGAAGAAGAGCTTATCCTCGATAAAGGCGTTTCAATAAATAAATCGAAAAAGGATTTAGACGCTGGAAGGGAGTCTGCTTCTGAGGAAGAGAACGATGTTGAAATAATTCATGGTATTAAAGAAAAAACACCGCTGGCGCCGAAGGGCAAACTCCCTAGGAACGCCTCCGCGCCTGACCTCCAGAAGGTAATTTTCGCAATAGTTACAAAGATTTTTTATTCAATTATGAATAGCTAGCGGATTCCCATTCAAAAGCTGAGGACAAAGAGGATGAAGAATCCAAGTTGGAGATTTCAGAGCCAAAGTTAGCTCTAACGAAAAAGCTTTCCAAGCCTCCGGCTAGAGCTAAGAATGATACTCCTGCGTATTTGGATGAGCTCTTTTTCTACTACTTTGAAGAGTTGCTCACGCGGAAAATTCAGAGTCTTTTTGAGAAGAGCAAGCCGAAGCCTCGAGCAAGGTTTATGAGTGAAGATAGCTACAGATAGATATAGAGCTGTTTTCTCCAGCAGAGACTTCTACTACTTCTACTAATACTACTACTAAATATATAATTCCTTTAATTCCAAATTTAAAGAAGAATAACGTTATAAATCATAAGTCAGCAGCGGGCTGAAGCTAATTTATGCATTTACTACCGATATTTATCTGCATTGGACTCGTACTTCGAACCTTAAAACCCAGGACTTAGTAGATTTATTTTTTTACATTTATAAGTGGAATAACACAACCGAATGAATACGCTATGATATGAGTGAGAATAGAAGATAATAGAGAATAAGACCTTGAATTACGAGGATTTCTAAAGATAGGGAGGGCTAACTGCAGATATGGTCAATCTGATGAATCATTGGTTGAGCAATAAGAGCAATTTTTTTTTTCCAAGTAATTTTGTCGGGACAAAACAATTTTAACCGAATCTGATTGGCAGATTAACTTTAATATCTTTTGGATTTTGCATGAGCAAATATCTATTTCATCAATAGCATGATCCGAAAAAGCCAGAAAAAAAGCATAAAGCCCCAAGCTAAAGCTCGCAGCTTTGGGCTTCATCCAGTTAGGAATTCAAAATCAAAAAACCCTCTCCCCTTACAAAAAATCCGCGTCAAAGTCGACATAAAATCTTCAGTCGCTAGGGTTGAACTGATCCAAACCTTCATCAACGACACTGACCACCTTCTTGAAGTGGAATACTATTTCCCAATACCAGAGAACGCTTGCTTCAACTCTTTCAAGGCGACTTTTGAACACAGAGTCATCGAAGGCGTTATTGAAGAAAAAGATAAGGCGAGAAAAGACTACACGACTAATATCCAAAAAGGAAACACCACTGCCTACGCTGAGTTTAATGAAGAATCTAAGGACATCATGAAAGTCCAAATTGGCAATATCACACCTGCTGCAGTGATCGAGGTCTCTGTGTCTTATTTACAGCAATTGGAGATTATTCGTAACAGATTTCATAAATTTACGTTTAAGTCGAAACTTCCTGTTCATTCTCGTCACGGGATCTTAAGACAAAGCAAACGCTCTGCTAAAGAAGAAGGAGATGAAAACTGTGTGATTTTCTCAGAATATCCTCAGCACCCTTCACAGGAAGGGACCTTCTGGGCGATAGAACTCGAAGTAGAATGCAGATCGCCAATAACTCATTTCGAATGCGTTTCGCATGACGTTCAAGTTCAAAAACTTGATAACCCTTGCGTAAAGAGAGCTCGGTTTGATCCGAATTCAAAAAACTTTAGTTTCAATAAAGACTTTGTCATTTTCTTTAGCGAAGAAGAGTTCAATTCGCCGACATATCGAATCGCGAAGAACGAATCAGGTTTTTGTGCTATGATCGACTTTGTGCCGCGCCTTAGTGATGAAACTCTCAGCGATGCTGCTCAGGCCGCAAGAGACCAAATGCAGATAAGTCGGTTGAATGTCAAACAGCTACTGGATAGCAACAATGAAGAAGAAATAAATCTCTTAACAGCGACTGGAGAATATCTTTTTTTTATTGATCGGAGCGGATCTATGAGAGGTAAAAAGATGAAACTGGCAAAAGAAGCTTTGATATTCGCGTTAAAATCGCTGCCTCCGAATTCATATTTCAATGTGTGTAGCTTTGGGACTAAACACAAATTTGTGTTCGAGACTATAGTTGAAAGTAGCGAGCAAAATATTCAGAAGGCAATCACAGAAATCAAAGACTTTGAGAGTAATATGGTGAGAACGAATGTATTACCTCCACTTCTCCAGGTTTTGAAAGGCGGAAGGCGCAAAAAGCACCCAAGGACGATTTTCCTCATAACGGACGGAGCAGTGGAAAACATGGAAATAGTGCTTGAAGAAATTGAAAACTATCGTCACAGAAACAGAGTATTCAGTCTGGGAATTGGAGATGAGTGCTCTGAAGAACTCGTCGAAGGTGCTGCTGAGAGAGGAAACGGGAAAGCAGAGTTTGTTAGTGACCCTGAAGATATCGCTACCAGCATAATCTCGCTAATGACCGCTGCGATAGTACCTGTTTGCGACGATTTTTCGCTCAAGTTTTCCGCTCAGGATGTAGTGTTGCTTCTTTCTCTTGACCCAGCCACTCAGCCGTACTTGCTAAGAAATGAGAGAGCAACTTATTTCATTTTTTTAAGCAATGATGCTTTGAGCAAAGGGCGTTATTTTGAAGCGTCTTTAAGGTATTTCAACTCATCTACTAATGATTACAATGAGAATACAGTCGTAATCGATCTAGAAAACTATGAAACTACTTTAGACATCTTTAAACTGGGAATTTGGACGGTTGCAGAGACTCTTGTGCTCAAGGAGAGTGAGCTGAGCAGAGAAGTACCAGATATTTATTGGTCTGCGAAGTCCAGCATTTCAGAAGAGATAGTTAAAATGTCTGTGGTCAATCAAGTGCTGACTCCAAAGACAGCTTTCATTTGTGTGATAAAAGAGAATAGCAAAGATGAAATTGATGTGTTGAGAAGAAAGAACGGTGGGAAAGCTTCAAAACAGTTAGAAGACGGATTGCAACAACAGACCAATCCAAAGACCAATTCAAAGATCAATCGAGAAGCTGCAATTGAAAGATTCAAGGAGTTAGCGGAAATTGTAAAGCAGAGCGAAAAAACACCTGTTCAATCGAAGCAGGTTATCAAAAAACCCAAAAAGATGAAAAGCGCTGCTGTAATGGCGTTAAAAGCAACTCAAAGGGTCCAAGAAGAGAGACTACGTCTCGAAGAAGAATATCGATTGCGGCAAGAGGAAGATGAGAAGATGCGTAGACTGCAAGCTGAAGAAGAAGAGAAACACCGAAGAGAAGCAGAAATAAGAAAATTAAAACGAATGGAGCAATGTGAAAAGCAGAGCATGACTAAATCTAAACTGGCAAAACGTGAAGAGCTACTAGTCCAGTTACGGAGACAGGAACTGCTGAAATCAATGGTCCTTTCTCTAGAAAACTCTGAATCTACGCACAGTGCGAATGACAAACCCTCAAAAGTCATTAAGGGCAATAAAACAAAAACAAGAAGAAGAGGAAAAAATTGCGTTGGTCGCCAAAATGATGAAGAATGTAAAGCGGCTGAAGAAAGTGTTCAAACAAAACTCTCTAACGATGGAAACTTCCAAGTCACTACCTCTTTTTCCAGGTTAGTTTCGATAGGAGAGAGTGTTTTTGATGTAGCGGGAGTAGCGCCCGAAAAATGGATCAGAGGAGAAATCCAGTTAAATGATGATTTCGAATGCTTAATCGCGAAAGTAACAGTGGTAGAAGGCGTTGGTGTCGTTATTGACTGTGTTCTAGTAAATGGTACGATAAAAGAAGGAGATAAAATTGTCCTCAGAGGGCTAAAAAATCTCATTTACTCTCCGTTACTTGCTCTCATAGACAAGTCTGAGATTTCGGGAAAGGTGGATCAACTTATCACTTGTGCACGGAAGAAAGAGATTACAGCTCCGATAAAAATAAAAATGATTATTGAGAGTCTAACGTTCCCGATAATGGGAGAGAAGTTATATCTCGTTAAGAAAGAGTACATTCTAACCAAAGAGCCAAGGTGAAGAATATGAGACCTTTGAGGAAAAAGTTCCATTTCATGTTTCCAATATGAAAAAGAAGAATTTTAGTGATATATTTATTAAAGATTATGTAAATCGGATGCAATTGCTTGTTTTTTAATTTGATAACTAATGAAACATTAATCTATTCAATAATTCATCAAAGTTGCGAAAACCTGATCTGAAATAGCGTTTGTGACCTTTTTATATGATGATACCCTTTATGAAAAAGCGATCTGGAATGATTCTCAATTGTGATAAACAAATGGAACGTTCCAACCGCGTATTAGTATTAACTCTACTCGCACAATTGTGGGCGGAAAATAAGGTTGTATCAACTCTGCTTCTGACTACTTGGCATAATTTTCAAACATTCAACTGAATTTCACTGCTCATCCCCGATTAAGATCTTTAAGAGACAAGAAAAAATTAAGATATACCTGTTATATTTATTAATGTGAGGATTTAGAATTTTGACCTCAAAACAATATGAATTTGTTGAAAGAGCAAAAGGAGAGCCAAAAAATGAAAATCAACAAAATAATGCGCTCTTAAATTATCCGCATATTTGAATTCGCATTTCGTTTAGTAAATTTATGTGTCTCTAACATCGGCAAGTTTTATCGTCCAGGTGATTGCTTTCTCTGAGGTGAATTAGAAGCACTTCTCTCCGGCGAACTGCTAAAGTCTCTTATTTTCATCCTCGTGATGTTCTCAGCAAGGAAGTTCTTGCTAGTAGTGCGAGCTGCTGAGAGCCTTTCTTCAAATTCTTTTGGCAACTGGTTATCCAATCGACTTGCTTTGGGCTTTGGTGGGTTATACTTAGGGAACTGTCCTTTCACCTGGTAAGACCTACACAGAATAGTTAATTCTATCTGTAAAACAATTCGTTTTCTTACCAATACATTTCTGCGGTCTCGATGATGAGTTTTCCTTGTTTGATTCTTCCATACTCGTATGGCAAGAAAGAAACATAGAAGATTTGACCGTCACTATATATATCAGATATTGATAGTTAGAGCGATGAATAATAATTATAAGAGCTCATACTGATCGAATGGCGGTAGAGTTCCTTCTTTTGGCTGGACTGTGAGCTCAGGATCTGAGGTCGACGTGAAGTAAGCTTTGAAGTCCGCTGTTTTGTTTTTATAGATGTTTGTAAGTTTAAAGGTAATCGTCGATGTCTTATTGAGCGGTGAAATAATAGCAATCGTGTCATCGGGCTCAGGATCATGAGATTCGACAAGTATTTTGAACCTAATCATGTAATTAGTACCAACGCAAAGAAAAGTTTAGTCTTTACTTCCATCTTCCTCCAGATGACCTATTTATTCCGATCTCCAGCGTCGCTTTGAACGGTTTAAGTGGATGGAATACCACTTTGTACACAAGCGCATCTAATGGCGATTCCAACGTGTTCTTTATGCTTTCAAATTTCAACCAAGGATGTCTTTTTTCTACTAGCACGTTCGCCAAGTGTTTAGGTACCTGTGTGATCGTCAGATCAAACGTGTCATCAGGCTTGACATCAGCAATTCCAGGAAGCTCAAACTTCAGCTCTTGCTCCAGCTTCGTTCGGCATTTTGTCTCGATATGGATGTCCAGATTCTGCGAATACGCCTCAGTGATTCCCTGAATAGGATACCTCCAGGAAATGCGCTCATTGAGCATGACAACGATCTCAGTGTAGTAATTCGCTATCGCTCTCGGAAGGAACGAGAAGGGAATCTGCACTTGAGAAAACCCTGCGACCTGCACCACTGATTTTTTGAGAAGAAGGTCAAAAGCGTCAGCGTTTCCTTTCGTTCTGTCTAAACTGACAGCCACGCTTACTGAGTCTTTGAATGGGTTTTTGAATAGCACCGTGCTGGAAATGTCCTTATTCAATGCGCCAGGGATGACTTTCGTTTCGAATTTGGTTGGAGGCGTGCCTTTTCCGAACACTTGGAAATGCCAATTGCCGATCTCTTCGCTTTCAAATATGATTTCGCCTTGCTCGATGGTCTCAAGCTCCGAAGGCATGTACTGAATGTGCACAAACGTCGAGTCATAGGCAGGAATCACAATAGTATCCTCCAGAACAGCGAAGTTACCGGGGTTAGTGTTTCGATATTTCACTTGCACGGCCTTTCCAGCTGGATTCTCCAACTCGACCTCATGCTGTGCGATTTTTCCAAGCTCAGCGTGCAAAGTGTCCAATCTCACAGGAGGCGACTCCTTTCCGATAAGGTTGAGCTCGTACCAGACTTCTCCCAGTTTCTCGTCAACGAACGCCACAGAGCCCTTTGTATTCATCGCTCTTAGAGGGCAGAATATAAGCTGATAATCTCTAACACCGTTAGGCTCGATAAAGAGATTCGTATCTCCTAGAAGTCCTTCACCGTTGATAACGACCTCGTAGTTTACAGGCTTATCGAGAGGGTTGGATAGAGTGACCTCAAACGCGATCTTGCGTCTCACTTCAGCGACCATGTCGACAACCTTTTCGGATTTCGGGCTGTCAGCTTCTATAGTAATCGTCCACCACTGGTAGCGGCCTCGTTGGTCTGTGAATGTGATCGAGCCGGTAAAAACGCCACCCAAAATCGGCATGACTTCGAGCTTGTATTTCGCTTCTTTGCTGATTGGGACTTTGAATTGCTTAGCGCCGATAATCCAGCCTTCAGGCAAGTCTGTAGTGACGTCATAAATAGCAGGCTCGTCTTCATAAGGATTCTCAATTTTGAAAGTATGTGAGGTTTTCTCTCTAACTTTGCATTTCAGGTGGATATTTCCTCTCGACATAGGATCTTCTCCATGTCCAATGAGCTCGTATTCGAAAAGATCATACGTTAGAGGGTTTTTAAACGTTAAAAGGGCTTTCGATTCACATTTCCAGCTGGGAGCGAAAGTCAGCAAGTAGTCTCCTCGATCGTTATGCTTCACATAGAAATTATCGCCTTTAGTACCATAGAAGTACTCTCCGTTCTCGAATCGCTTCCATTCAACTCTGATATGCCAGTCTTTTTCAGAGTTATTGACTATTGGAATCGGTTGCACCTGCTTTTCGCCTGCAGGCACCCAGAACTCGAGGGTCGCCTTGATTGGACGAGGCATCACTGTAAGGCTAAATTCATAAACTCTGATATCGGATCTATCAAGACTTCGGAGGATAATTCTCGCTTTGTATTCAGGAACTGGCTGACGGAAAGCTAATCCAATATTCATCTTATTGTCCGCAACACCCCCAAGCATGCTTTCATTCATGCGCGAGTCAAATGAGGTGTCAAGACCGAACCTCGCTCCTTTTTTCTTATCTTTCTCAGATTTTTGCAGCTGTTGCTGTTGCTGCTGCTGATCCTTTTTGTCTTGGGCTCTGCGCCTAGAATCACTAACTGCGAATTGGGGTGGCGTCAGCAAGAATGTCGATGGGTTTTCGACGTCGAAAATTATTTGATCTTGAATTTCTTGCTGTTTCAAGGCTTTATCATAGGCCTCTCGCAGTTCAACGTTAGCGTTTTGTTTCCATTTAATTTTTGCTTCTTCGAGGTATTTGTTTCGGAAACTCACAGGCATTTCCAATGGTTGGTTCGCATCGAGCGTAAATTGAGAGGTTCTTGGTTCATAGGGGATGACGTCTGGCAGTTCGACCTGCCCTGTGATAGTGTATTGAATTTCTCCGACCTGATTCATGATGAAATTTCAGCTTAATGTTTTTTTTAAATAGGAATTTGTTACATTTTCATCGACCAGGATCACATGGCAAACCTGAGTCTCCATTAAAAACGGTAAGAACCAGAGAGTCAGCGACTGGTATCCTTTTGGAGGAATTTTGGGAAGTTTCGATTGTTTGATAAAGAAAGCTTGAGGAACGACGGCCTTTTTAGGAGTTTCAATCTCAAGCGGCTTGTTCTTGGCGCTTTTTGGTGGTTTTTTCTTTTTAGCTTCCTCTTCGGCTGATGGCTTGTTGAGATCCTCGATTTGTATTTCTATCGAAAAGTTGACTGGTTTGTTGAAAGGATTCTCCACAGGGATATCTTTTGATGTCATGGTGTAAAGCTTGGTCTTAATCTCCGTCTTGCCAACTGGAATCCTTCCGGTGATCTATCGAGGTAAAATATAAAAAATTCAAACCTTCCTTTTCCTTGTATGATATTTTTACCTTTGAAATGAGATTGAAAACTATCGCTGCGGCTTGAGTATTCCCTTCTTTCTTACTTGTAAATACGATCCTTGCTTGGACAGGCTTGGAGATACGACTCATGAAAGTAACAGGCACTTTCTGAGTGCTCTTTGGCTCGAGCTTGATTTCATCGATTTCGACTGAAAAATCTGAAGGCTCTCCCTTTTTAATATTCTCTAGTTCCACCTAATAACAGGTATTAACAAAAAACCCTTAATAAAATTCTCGGTTACTCTATAGCTGATTGTGCGGTTCGTAGGATTGTGCAATTCGATGTACTTCGTTATGCTCTCTCCAAGGATACAAGGGAATTCGACCGCCGATTTTGGGATGTAATGCGGAAGATTATTAAAGAGGTAGAGGCAGAAAAGCATCATTTCTCTCTGACTAGGCACCAGAATGTCTCTCGCGTTGATATGAGTTTGCAGCTTTATCTCATTTAAAGCGGCGATGATTCTATTCGCATTCCATTCATAATCATCCTCATTTTGCGGCGCCAATCGCAACTCTTTTAGCGCATTGATTCTCCCCAGACCAACATAAGATTGAAGCACGTTAGCCAAGACCACTCCATCTCTCAGCGAATCACCGAAGTTTTTCACTCGGATTGGCTGTGCGTTTGGTCTGAGCAACTCGCATTGAAGCTCCATCCAGCGCAACAATATACCTTCATGAGCGGAGTAGATATTGCTGCCTTCGAGATAATAATCAGGTATTTGCGACTTCTCAGCTGGAACTCCAGGCAGTGCCTTATACGCTTTCACAGTGACTCGAGTCAGGTAATAGATCTTTATAATTTGATAGAAAAGCGTGATCCAGGCGTCTGTTGAAAGGTAGTTGAATTTAGCTTCTGAAATCTTAAAGATATTGCAGTTCTGGACTGGATTTCCTTTGATGTAGGAATTAAAATCAGCGTATTTAAGCAGATATTCAGGGCGAATGGTGTTTAGCAAAGCTCCGTTCTCTTTGAGCATACGAATCAAGTCGTCATACTGCTTCCAAAGGACTCTTATTCTTTCTGTTTTGTTTGTAACATTCGCAAGAGAGGCCTTGCAGGGTGGCACCTTTCCTGTTAAAAACGCAATCAACTCAAAGATTTGGCCACCGTTGTTCTCGATGACGTCTGCAGGGTATTTTGTGATTCCGTTGAGCAAGCAATTGAAATTCAACCATCTAACCACGTGCTCAGCTGATTTGGTGATCATGTGCTCAGGGATAGGTGTAAATCCGAGCAAAGTAACGGCTCCTCGGGATGTGTGGGATCCTGCTTTGGAAATAGCTATGCTATGGGCGCCAGCTCGCGGAGAGCTGTGTGAGGCAGCATCGTCATCGGTTTCTTGGATTCGGATGGGTTTTCCGTCTTCAGCAACGATGGCATATTCTTCCTCAGAGAATCGTTGTAAGAAAGGCTGGTTCGTGAGAAGGCAGTTATCCACCGTTCCAGAGACCATCAAAGAGTACGCGACGTTTTCGTCATCGAAGATGTCGATTCGTGTTGTGAATGATATTGGCTTCTTATATTTGACCCCCACTTCTACTTTGAGTCTGGTTTTAGTGATATTATTGACGCTTTGGCCATCAGGGAATCTAAAATCGAGTTCAATGCTGCCCAAATCGGCCGAAACTTTTGGCTTAGCAATAGTGAGATTTTCATAGCCGTCGTTGATGATTCGGAATGTGGATTTCGCCATGACATCCAACGGGCTCAGCGGGAGAATAACCTCTCGTCTGTCAAATAGCAGCTTCGGATGGGCGCCTTCGCCTTTAAGTACGATTTCTGAGTAAGGGACTGGGTTATCATCGATGTAGACCATAACTTTGCTTTCGTAGACTCTAGCTTGTTGTGGATTGAACCCTATTCGTAAGATAGCCATCTGTCCAGCCTCGATGCGTCCTTCAGAGGGAGTGATAGTGAAAGCCTTCTCAGCTTCAAGGGGCTTGGTATCAAAGACCCATTTCAAAGTTCTCTTTTCAGCGTTCCAAATGCGAACGTCTTCGAAATTAGGGTAAAGTTTCTCATTCGCTTTGATTATTTTTTTCTTGAAAACGAGTTCTCTTGGCTCCATGAGAAACTCTCTTGGGCGACCTTGGCAAGAGATGTGTCTTGCGAGTCCTTCCATTTTGCCGTAGCCTTCGAGAGTCATTGGAAGATCGAATATGTAATGAACGGCGTCTTTGGGTGTGAATTTAAGGTAGAATTGAAGCGATGAATTTGGTTTCAACTAGAAGAGAATTGGAAGCATAAATTAATATCCTTGACGAAAATTGATAATTACCTTAATCAGTTTCACTTTCGAGGGAGGTCTCTCCTTCTCTTCATCGCTCGAGTCTCCAGCTTCTGATGGCGATCTATCATCAACTAATCCTTCCTCGTCACCTGTTTTGTAAGATTCAAAATTAGCATTTATCTAAGAAATATCGTAATAATTACTTGATTCATTGTCGTCTTTATTCACGCTTTGCATGATACTACTTTGATCATCTCCTACCTCTTGAGCAGGTACAACCTCCAAACACTCTATTCCAGGTGGTCGAACCAACATTCCTACTCTTGGTCGCAGATCCAAAACGAGCTGCGCTCGAATGCTGCTTTCATTCACGATCGTCATGAGTAATTTCGCAGTGTTATCGTAAAGCACTTCTCCAAAATCGAACTCTTCCTCTTTGATATATATCTTTGGAACTACAACCTCGCCTTGCAAACATATTTTTTGCGGCTGTCCTCCTCGAATAAGCGCCGTGAGATCATGATTGATGATCATCTCTTCGTTTGACTGAATCGTCACTGTTATTATTTCTGTCTGGTCCATTCCGATTCTTCCTTTAGTTGGTGTAATCGTCATGCATGAAGGGAGCTTATCGGTCAAAATATGATAAGTCGCCGTCGTTTTCGACACATTGGCCAGTGACAACGAGAAAGTTTTCGTCTGACCAATTGGGATTTCTCCGAACTGATAAACCAGCGGGCCTCTCCAAATACACTTTGATTCGGTCACAAAACCAATGCATTTTATGGTCCTCTCGATGCCTTCCTCTACCTTCAGCTTCAAAATCTCCTCTTCTCCTTTGAAGACTCTACCCGATGGTTTATAACTGATAGTTACAGGCACTTCTCCACCATTAGCAGGAACTTCTCCTTGAACCTTATCCACAGTGAACACATCCGATTGGATTGCTTTTTCCCATTTGTATTTACCCGGCGCGTTACCTTTATTGATAATTTTGAGCGTTTCTGTCGTGAACATCTCCACATTGGTGTCCGGGAAGGTAAATTTCAGGACCTCACGACTGAGGTCGAGCTGAACAGGCTCGATTTGGGCCGATACAAGGAATTTGAATCTGTGATGCTCGTTGATGATATATGTGGCATAGTTTTTGAAACTTTGCTCGATTCTTGAGCTGCAGACGATTTCAAACACACCAGTCTGCATAGAGGGGATGATTTGAGGTTCGGTGTCCGTCTCGCTCAACTCATCAATTCCATCAACGTTGATGCGCACCATTATCGAAGTTCGCAGTTCATTCTTCACGGAGAAGTACTTCGAGGCTCTCGATTTCTTGTATATGTGGCCAAAATCAATCGATTTGGGTCCTGAGAACACTTTTTGCAGCATATCAGGACTCAGCTCTAGGTGTACGTCTCTCTCCTCGGCATGAGAAGCTGGATGTGGACTAAACTTCTTCTTTCCAGGCTTATTCGGGTCGGGTTTGAATTGTTCATTTTTTACTTCGCCGATTGGTTCGTATTTTCCGAGCGGTTTGTTAACCCACAGCGGATCTCGTTGATTTGGCAGTGTGATATTAGGCTCGCCGAGATCAACATCGGAAGCCATCTTAAACCAGAATTCCATATCGAATGGCGGCTCAGGCTTAGCATCATCGTCCTTGTCTTGAGGGAACAGATTGGGGTTTTGCTCTTTTAGTTTTGTTTTCATCTTTTCGAATTTCTCTTTGATTGCCGCTTCTTTTTTCTCTTGAACTCGATCGTTTCGTTGTGATTTCAAGAAGTTGTTGTATTTTGCCTTGTTGTTGCGATCAGCAAACAAGACATCGAGCTTCTCAGAGATGTTTGTGGCTTCAGGATTCATAAGCGGTACGTTGAATCCCTCCTGGGTTGTAATGATGAACTTATCGTTCTTTCGCACGGCTTTGTTTCTCGTCGCAGGACGATCTTCATCAATGTAATCCTTAGGTTTCTCGAAGTCTTCCTTGATGGCTTCAGGCCCTCGACGTTGCTTCGTTTTGCTGACGTAGCTCAAAGCGATACCGCTCACTCTGATCGGGATCCTGTAGCTTCCGAACAGCGTCATATCGATGAAGTTACTGAACTTTCCCATGTTCTTAGGCTCGAATGAGATGGTAACAGGGACTTTTTCGTTGCCCATAAGTTTAACATTTTTCACGTCAACATTGAATTGAGAAATCTAAACAAAGTTATTCAGAACTCCAAGCAAGAGATTCATAGTAATTTACCTTTGGGAAGCTGATTGACACAGGTAATTTCTCATGTTCGTTCTCAATCGTCAGCAGGAAGTCTCTCTTCTCGTTAACCTGACAGTCACCAAAATCAACTCCAGGATGAGAAACTTTTATTGTGGGACAGATTCCCCTCGCTTGCAAATGGAGATAGAGAGAATCGTCCTCATTGTCTCGTCCGTCGAAGCTAAAGAAGCATGAATAAGGGAAATCCTTGTCAAAATCTTCTCGCATTCTCGGGTATTCCTTCACCATGGCGTAGTTTTTCGTAAAGGTCTCTTCCTTTGGTGATACACGAGGCTTGCAGATCAATTTCAGAGGTATCTGTGAATAAGAGTCGATGATTCCCGCTTCCGGAATGCAGTTCATAACTCGCTGAGTTTGCTCGAGACCAAGCTCGTTTGGAGTTTGGAGACTTGCTGCTTCATCCTATATACCATTCCATCGGTTAATCATTGTGAAAAGGAAAAACAAGCTTACAAAGGCAGTCTGTTTCCCAACGAGGAACTTTGTTTTAAATGAGTATTTATTAGGCGTATTATTCACTAACGTGGCAGGGATTTCCGCGCTTTGACCGTAATAAATATCACCAAAATCGAATTCAGTGGTTTGTTGGCCATTCTCGTCGATTATAAACATAGAAAACTCGACCGAAGTCGCGCTGACGTCGATTTGTCTTTGGATCGCTTGTCCTTGTACTGTAATAAATAGAGGAGCTCTCAGAATTCCAGCTTCTTTTGGCCTAGCAAAGAGTAGGTTAAGAGCAAATAAAACTATATATCTCCTTTACTCATAAGTAATGTTAACAGGAACGCTCTGCTTTGACATGACATAAAATTTTTCACGGTCAATCTTGAAGAGCTCGGATTTCTCAGTCTTGATTTCTACGACTCCTTCCTTCAGGCCTTCATTTCGGAAAACAACGGTCTCAGTTTTGGATTTTCCCAGTTGAACAAAGCCGAAATTTAAAAATGGTTCGAATACGATTTGAGCCTGAGGCATGTAAGCGTGTAAGGGGAGCTCGAATTTAAATCCTTCGTCGCTTATGATCACGAGCGAGTCGTGATAGTCGTTAAGTGTGCTGGATTCGAAAGTTAAGACCAATTTCATGGCTAATCCGGCTGCAATTGAACCTTGCATGTCATAATCGCATCTAAATTTGCTGGTTTTGGGCTGGAAGATTCTGATCTTGCGAGGGACTCTGGTCAGGTTCCTCACGAGGATGATGACTTCGTAAGTTTGATTGATTTCGAAATCTTTGATAATGACTTCTGATGGAAGGATTTCTATGGGGTCTGACTTGTTTATATATTTGACATTTGTTGCAGTCTCCGGACGTCGTTTTGGGGCATTCTGGGAGATGGGACGCTTGGTGTTAAAATTCAAAGCCGTCTTGTTCATATTCTTTTCTGAAACTGTTCGTTCCATTTTAGATAAAGGTAAAACTGTCCTTTATTTTTCAAACTATAGTTTTAAATTCTAAGTTTGAAGTTATATAACTTACAATCTCTAATATTACAACATTCTCAAATCCAGAAATCTTTCGCTGAAAGTATTGTTATCGAAAAGAAAGCATATCATGCTAGCCAGCATTGAGCAGCAGTTGTACAGAGATATTCTTAGTTCTAAGGAGTCTTTTTATTTGATTCTCAACAATTGATTTTGAAATGTTTTCAAGAGAGAGAGAATTTCAAAACTCAATGGAGCAGCGTTTTCGAAAAAACTCTCGTTTAAGACACGAACTGTCAGACTATGTTTTTTTATAGAAATTGCCAAATCATTTGTCAATTTTGAATCATTTAACTTGAATAAGAGGCTCAGAGTTATTTCCGGTAGTTCCTTGTGCAGAATCCCAGCGAATCCTCAGATTTTAGAGATTAAATACACTCAAACAAACAGTGCCTGATTAATTTTGAGGAATTGTAGGCGTTCTCCAGAAATATATGATCTTCGGTTTAGAATTCAAATTTGGAAGTTCTTCAATGCTGTGCCTTGGTCAGCTGAAGAGCCCATGATGTAATTTTCTTTCAGAGAATGAAGTTAACTCTGCACTTCATCTCTCATATCTTAATTTATTCAATGCACTTTTAAACTCAGAAGTTTAATTAGTAAAACATATCGAATTTGGCTTTGAAAGCAACCATTTCCAGTCGGACCAGGAAAAAAAGTGGCCGCTGTTGTTGACTGATGAGATAAAATCATTATGACCACCTTCAATTTGGGGATGGGGAGAACCTCATAACAACTCTGCTAGCAATACTATCACCATGCTTTGATTGATTGGAGTATCAAATTTTCCGATTTACTCCCTTCAGAGCTCGCTGGTTGTTGCATCTGAAATCCTATAATTTTCATCTAATGTATTTTACCGACTTCTCCTTAAGTGAAAATCCAACTTTTATTGAGCGCCCACTGAGTTTATCTTTATGTTCAGATTTATCCAACTTAATTAAATACTCATACTTTAGCACTGATTTGCCAGATAAACTATGGGAAATAAACTCTTTACCACCGTCGATGTTAAGAAACAGAAAAAGTTTGAATCATATGTCCTCCAGAACAATAAACTGACCTCCCGAGACCTCCTTCTCGATGGAAAAATGTACAAAACTTACTCTTTTTCAGTCGAAGGAGAACGAAACATCGTTATGAAGGTTTTCATTAAGCGAGAGACCTCAGAGCTGACCATTCATAAGAAAAATTTCGACTTCTTACTCTCAAAACTAAACATCAACGCACTTCCCAATCTCCTTCCTTACACCAAATATGTTGAAGAGCCTGATTTCGTTACTATCATCCGTCAAAAAATGCATCTAACACTGCTTGAGCGAGGCCATACCGTCCCTTACCTCAAAAAATCCGAAAAAATCTGGATCGTTTTTCAGCTCCTCACCGCAGTGCATAATATCCACAGCTCCGGGCTCTTCCATGGCGATATCAAATCGAGCAATGTTTTATTGACAACATGGAATCATGTGCTTCTCTCTGATTTTGCTTGGTATAAGCCCTACTATCTCTTTGAAGACCAATTGAGCGATTTTCAGTACTTCTTCAGCTCTTCTGAGAAACGATGCTGCTTAGCTCCCGAAAAATTCATCACGAGAGAATCCAACAAAGATACAACTATGCCTGCTAGTGAAATAAGCGAGCTGAACAGCGAGACGATTAAATGCCTTCAGCAAATGGATATCTTCTCAGTAGGATGCGTTGTCGCAGAAGTTATGCTTGGAGGAACTCCTTTGTTTACCTACGAACAGTTGCTTTCTTACCGTAGAGGCGGGTACTATCCTGATGAAGCTCTTTCGAAAATAAAAGACGAGAAGATCCTAAATTTCATTAAGGACGCGATTCAAAAAGACCCGTTAGCTCGAGGAAACTCAAGAGATCTTCTCCAGCGCTGGTGCAAAGAAATCGCCCCGATTTCCTTCCCGAAGCTGCTATATCCGCTTGATTCCGCAACGATTTCGAGCAATTTCATACTTCCTGATCAGAGGGTCGCGTTGATTAGAGAAATGCTGCCGATTATTTATCAAGAGGTCATCCAGAGCGAGTATATCCCTCATATCGAAGTCCTTCCTGTGTGCATTCAAAGGTCACTTCCCAAGCATATTTTCTTAAGAAACAGTTCTTTTGTGAAACCCAAGTTCTCGGAGCTGCTAGGCTACGAAATTCCACAATCACTCATTTACAAGCCAAGAGGAAATGAGGATAAGCTAATGTTTAATTGGAATCTTGAAGAAAAGGGATTCAAAGAAATCGCTGATGAACTTAAGAAAAGAGAAGCGGAAGGCGCTCAGCATGGAGGCCCGCTAAAAAAAAGGAAAAAAGTGAAAGAGCTTTCAATTATAGTCTCGATACTCTGCTCAAACCTGAGATCGCTGAGGTATCTAGCCTCTAAACTCTGTGTGATAGAGATGCTGGGAAATTTCTCGCTATTCTTTAGCGATTCGATGAATCTGCATCTCTTGATTCCATACTTATTCACGCTTTTCGATGACGAAAATCCACAGGTTCTCAGTTCAGCTTTTAAAACATTCTGCCGCGTTATTTCTACTTTCGAAAAACCTATCAAGCTCGCTTCCGAGAAAAAGATATTCGAGGACTACATTTTCCCAAACATCATGAAAATGTGCAGACACAACGACATAATCGTCGCAGAAACGTTCACTGAGAATCTACCCACTGTTATTAGATGCGCTGAGCTCTTCATTCGAGAAAGCATTCTAAACACTTTCAAAGATGGGAAAGTTGTCAATGAGCCTGGGATGCTTAGCGAAGAAGAGACCACCAATAGTTGGAAGGCCTATGAAACCGAGTTAAACACTAAACGAATAGAATTTGTGAGAATTATCAGCGATATTATCATGCACGATCGGATTCAAGTACAGGAAAAGTTTATTTCAACCATACCAGTCCTCAGCGAGATCCTTGGACCGGCTATCACAGAAACAAATCTCCTTCCGTTGGTAATTTCGTGTCTGAACAGCAACCATAACAAGCTGGCGAGTCTCAAAGCGATCACTTATTTAGTCGGCGTCGTGAAAGATGCTACTGCGATTTCTTGGTTGAAGACTTGTTTTGAGAAATGCGTGGCCTCTGCGGATGAACTGGTAGTGTGGAACAGTATGATAGGATTTATCGAAATTGCCAAATCTGATAAATTTCAAGTCGATGCAAATCAAACCTTGCTCCGTCAGATCATGCCGCTGGTGCTTCATCCAAATGTCTGGATTAGGGATTCGGTTATTGAATTCTGTGAGCATTTATTAGACAAAACGGCAACGGAAGATATCTATTTCATTGTTCAACCGCAAATGTTTCCTTATTTGAAGAAAGAAGAACAGGTAAATTTTTTTGAAGAACATATTTATAAACTCATTGATTTTTCAGGAATCACTAATGTTATTGAACGCAACGCTGTTTAAACTGACTGTCTTGGACGCATTAGACCGAAGGGCGTTTGAAGAGTTCAAATTAAAAGGAGAATTAAAAATGAAAGATCTAAGTTCGGACGTCGAAGCGATCAAAGAGGCTCTACAGGCCTATATTCAGCTTCAGAAGAGCGATTATACTGAAGAGATCAAATTACCTGAGAAAAAGCTCGTGCCTAAGGAAAAGAGGAATTTCAACTACCTTGTAGTCGATATGTATAAGAAAGCGAGAGATAGACATCTATTTGACATCCAATCTGCTGATTTGAAGTCTCTCCGGGCCTCTGTCTTCATTGAGGAGGTGAAGAAAGATGATAACAAAAGCGAGCGCTTTGAAGCGAATACTTGCTTGAAAACTTTCAGAGAATTCCAAGCGAAGGTTTCCTCTGATTTGGTCTACATCCTAGAGCAGATAGGGACTAACAGCACGAATTTCGTTTATAACCTTCAGGCAATGAATATGTTCCTCAATTCGCTTTTCTTGAAAGCAGAGCAACTTCATCGAAGAAAAGAAAGGGAGCTTGGGTATTATGAAGTAAGCGCTCTTTTGTTAAAAAGATGCTAATGGTAATATAATTTTTTTGCTTTTCAGCGTTCAGAAAAGACTACAATCACTAAAACTTGGCGTCCTACGGGCTTTTTGTTGACGACGATATATGAGCACACGGATACTGTTAACTGTCTTGACACTACGCCTGATGGAAGGTTTCTTGCGAGTGGCTCTAGTGATGGGACAGTGAAAGTTTTCGATATCTCACGATTTGAAAAGTAATTATCACGAGATTTGTTCAATTGGCTCACCTTGTAAACCCCCCTTCTCTCAGAGACTTCACCTCGGACTCTATATTAACAATCAAATTCACTCACGATAGAAAACTTCAAAAGATAAGAGCACTCAAATGGATCGACAACGACCTCCTTGTCGCAGGAGGAGACAAAGGAATCATTGAAGTGCATAAGGTAAGTTCTCCTCTCTGTTTATTACGATTAACTCAATGATATTAGGTCGAACCTGGCAGTTCGAAGAAAACGACGTTGCTTCGGCAAATCTTTGTCAAGGGAGAAGTGAAAGCGATCCTCCCACTCACGATTGGAACCTATATTAAGGAAAAATGTTTCATCTATGTCACTCATTCGGGAGAACTTGGTATTGAAGATATTTCGTCAAAAACACCTGCTGTGAGATTCGACATTGGTAAAGAGCGCGGTATTATTTCCTCACTGCTTCTCTCAGCGATTGATCAGTAAAGCACTTCTTATTGACACTTATTTCATGACCTCAATTTCAATAGCAACGTTTGCATCGGTACTTACAGCGGCTATTTGCTCCTCTACGATGTGAGATGCAATCTCATATCAAATTTCTATCAGCTGAGCAAAGAAACGGCTATCCTCTCGATGGCGAACTATTTCCAATTACCTGACCCAACAGTCAAAACAAGTACTGAAATCAAGCCGATGGTCATGCTCTCCTTTGGCTCTGATAACCACGAGATCGGCGTCTTCGACCTCCTAAATTTCACAAAAGACTGTCTTAACCCAGAGATTTATGTCTCCTCTCTCCCTTCGCAGACCGCGGAAAACGAAATTTTATTTCTCAAAGACGTCACCAAATACGAGTCTTCTTGCAACATTCGCAACCTTTTCGGCGAGCGCAATCACTACGACTATCTCCCCGATCGTTCGCCTCTCAATGACATCATCGCATTCTATTCCGATCCGTTAAACCTTAACCAAAATATGATGAAGGAGAAATGGCTCACCGACTCAACGAATTCATATAACCTTACGAATACCCTGTTCACCCAACAGAACTACGCTTCTAAGATCCTCTGTTTCCCAAGATTCTCCAACAAAGATCTCAGGTCTCCTGGGGCTGCTCGAGATGCTGAAAATATTTTTGTTTCCGCTGGAAACGATATGAATATACGCTATTGGAATTTGTCGTATGGGAAGTACTATCATATTAACAATGTAGATTTCAAAAGAAGGACGTACCACACTCATTCTGACACGATGACTGTCATAAATGAGTTTACTGGAAAAGATGTGGGAAGTGAACCGAACGGAAGCAAGATTAACTATCAGGAGCTCGGATTCTCTGAGTATCAATTTAAAAACGGGTCGAAACTTGGGGCGGGCTCCTATGAGAAAAATATGCTAGCCCATGCTGGTCATACAGATGCGATTAATGATTTGGTGTGGCTTGAGAATCACAATTTGCTTGCCAGTTGCAGTAGGGATCATACAATTAAAGTGTGGAAATAAAGAAACGGTAGTCATTGAAGACAATGAAAGTTGTCTGTTCCTTAAGAGTCTGAAGAGAAAAGGAATTGCTGTTGAATTTTTATTTGGTTCATATCAATTGTGATACTTGGTTTCTGCATACATTCTGAGACAGAAGTTATTTCGAAGTTACAAAAAGATTCACATAAATATTTGCATACATTGGAAATTGTTTCGAGCTGGGAGACGCTAGCCTTTTAAAACACTTATCAAAGAAAATTAATATCCTTTCGTGAGATGACAGAACCCATTTAGATCAATTTTTTCGTGAAATAAAGTTAGCATATAATAGAGCTAAGAATTTGAAATGTAGCATTGTTGGTCGCGGCTTTTAGAGAAATTTGAAAGGCAATATCGTGAAAGTGGTCCATTGTTTCTGCTCAAAAACTTCTTTCTCGTGGAAAGTTTTTTGTGATAGTCCACTCTATCAGAGATTGTAAGATCATTATTTGACACAGAAGTCATCTATGATTTCAGATGCGTGCTTAAGTACTAGCTTGCGATCCCCAACGTTGATTGATACATTGCAAACTACAGCAACATTAATCTGGGAACGCTACCCAAGTAGCTAATAAGTGTCTGTTAAACCTTTAGTTGCATTAAATAAATAATAATTGAGCAGTACTGGTTGATCAAGGATCGAGATGGACCGCTACCATTACGGAAAAAGCACTGTTCTCCCAGTCAAAACGTACGATTTCCAGACTAAACCCAGGAAGGGATCGCAAAACCGGTACCAAAACCCTGCTCCTACAATCGGATTATTCGGAAAAAGCCTCACTGCTAAACCTCGACCAACTAGCGCAGCATTCGGCAGAGCTCCTCCCAAGATAACAAAGCAAACAAGCAATTTAAATAACCAATTTTTCCTTGACACTTTCAACCTCGCTGTCGTTGGCACCAACAAACCGATTGAAAAAGAAAATATCTCACTTTCAGATTTAGAAGATTATGACCCTATGCCTACAACAATTTTCCGGGCTTCTTCAAGAGGATCAGCGCGGCCGAAGCTGTCAACGATGAGAAAATCTGCCGATCAAAAAAAGAAAACAACAGAAAAGCATCCTTTGATTTTAATGGACATGATTCAGAACAATAAACTGAATGGTTTAGATGACGATCTGAATAATGTTTCAATCGACACTGAGGCCGCGCTTCCTGAGGAAACCAATGGCAAGAAGGACCTAAAGCAGTTGTCGGCTCGACAAGCTGTGGTTACTAATGCGTTACCAGGCAAAAAGAAACTCCATGGAGCGAGGAAACTAAAAACGTCAGTTCAACCCACACAGTCATCTAGTATCCTGAAAAATTTTGAGAGCGTAACTTTTGGAGAGGCAGCGGCTAATAAAACCCAACGAGCCAAATCGAGCAATAGAACTGCCAGCCGATTATTTAAAACGCCAAGAGAAAGCGAAAATTCCGAGCCGAGAAAAAATTCGCTTTTAAAATCTAGGCAGAAAGATGATCATTCAGAGAGCAGAGCTGTGATTCCAATAACATTGTCTTTTAATACTTTGGAGCAACCCGAAGAGAGTCAATCTCAACTAATGCCTCGGAAAGTGAGAAGACCGTCGAGCGCAAATCCTATCCTGATAAAACTGAAAGGCTATAATAAAGTTCATCAAGCGCTTAGGAATGGTACGCATGAACATTCCCAAATCGAGTCAAGTAAATTGATGCAAAATTGTATTTGAACCTTAACTTTATTAGTTCATAACGGACAAGCTCATGCAATGAGAATGGATGAATCACAAGAGACTTTAAGAGCTTCTAAAACAGAAATGAGGTTCAAGAACCGTTCCGTAAGTCGACAGCGAGGAGATAAGCCTGGCACTGCTAGAAATAATAATAGACCTAATGATGCTTCTGCTGATGCCTCTGAAAGAAGAGCCACAGAAGGAGCATCCTATCAATCTCGAGCACACAACGTAATTTCTACTTCCATATATAGTTTTTTAAGCAATATGATCTTTATTTCAGACGATGAACTTGCTCCAAAACAGGGTGGTGTTAAGGAACGGACCTGATTTTGGCATTCCTCAGCAAGGAGAGATTTTTACGAATACTAGTTACACAAGTCAGAGGATGGGAATTGCGTATAAGAACCCTTGGTGGGGGTTAGCGGGAAGTCAGGGTGGTTTCAAAAATGCGACAACGACACATTCGCACTACTCGCTCGAACGTGCAAGCACTGGTGGTTTAAATAAAGGTGAGAGAATGAGCGTCGAGAAATTGTTCAACACAAACCTTCAGAAATCGCAAAATAATATACCGGTTTGTTTAAAAAATTCTTTCAATACTTTATAACTCAAACATCATTTTAGGTGCATAGTTACATGATGAACTCTTTCACTAACAATCTGTGGACCGAACCAGATTTCTCACCGAAATCAGATTTCAAATTCACTCAAGAAAGCCAGCTGTATGACCCAAAGTAAATCTTCCTACATTAAATGCGCTGTAACGAAAACTAGCTCTAGAACAGTATTCAGGAAACCGGTTTCACCAGATAAAGTGAGAGATAATAAAGAGTCCAATGACAGTAGTAGAGGCAAAAAGTTCAGTCGAGCCAGCTCAGCGAACCCAGCGAGGAGAGCAGTCTTATCTGAGGTTCATGATTCTTACAGTACTCTTTCTATCAGTGTTTTATATAATCTTCCTTTTAACAGAATTCGACCCAAAACCCATCACGAGCCAAGAGCGAAGAAGTTTCAATGATACCATGGATAGCAAGCAAATTCTCATGGGCTTGCAGTCCCCTCAGAACAATCATTCCCAACGAGAAAATTCCCAGGTAGAGTCGTTTTTCGATCATGACGATAGCGTGCTGCCTTTGGGCGCTCGCTACCATGGCTAATAATCATAAGGACATTACATAGAGTTTTTTCGTGTTGATTTTTGTTTTGTTTTAGTTTGTTGTCTAATCTAACTATTGAAGTTGGATATTAAAATAATAAATTCAGAGTGTCATGCTCCAACCTAGGTCTGAATAATGACCTGAGTTTTATATTTTCCATAATCTGTTGAATTAATTGGATTATGTTTCCAACAACTACGAGACTCCCTTATGATTTGAACTTTCTTCTTCAATGGATAGATTTTTTTAAAGATTTTTAACGGACTTCTACAATATTTCTCTTATCTAAACAACTTCATTCCTAATATTCAACAATCACCTCCACATCTATCAACAAAACTATGTCCATAGAATGACTTGCCCATCTGCTCCTGCCGAAAAAATCCAAGGCTGATGAGGATGGAATACGATGTTATGAACTCCAATTCCATCCGTGATTTTGTGTTTCTTCAGAATCTTCAGTGGCACGATAAGTGCATTTTGCATCAGGTCATTATAAACCATACCATGGAAAATGTTCACACAACCTAAGTAATGTAACCCATTAAATTATCAAAAACTCTGTAAATGCATTACCATCATCCGAGCAAGACGCGAACAGTGGGTATCGCGGATGGAAGATGACCTTCCTGACCTGTTTAGTATGATATTTCATCGTTTTGTATGCTTTGTCGCCGAGATCGAGATCAAACCAGAACACTCTCTTATCCGAAGTTCCCACAATCAAGTTGTCTCCCTTTGGATGAACACTGATAGACGAGTTGATAACGGCACCAGCTTTCAGTCTCTTCATAAGAACCTATATATTAATGATCTCTTTAATAAGACATCCTAGCAAAAAACCTCACCTGCTTTTGTAAATTGTAGATATAAACGCTCTGAAGCGTCATGATAAAGAACAGCGGCTTGGTTGGATGGAATTCGCATTTCTGAATGTTACCCTTACTCTTGGAGAAAGGTCTTGAGGACGCTCCTTTCGAGAGAGAGTGCACGAAAACTTGATCCGAGCTCTTAAGAGTGTTAGGGCTCACAGTGGCGAAGTAGTCTCCTTTCGTGTGGAAAGTGACAAACTTGACTTGATTCAACACATCAATCGAGAGTCTAATTCCGTTTTCATAAAGCTCGTCTCCTTCCTTATGGAAAGTCCATTCTAGTAGTCTCGCAGATGAGTCAAGTGCTTTGTAAGCTTCTTCGCACTCATGGAGTTTGTCGTTGTTCGCCTTTGTGAGTTTTCGGGAAAGCGCGCTAGTACTTAGGAGATGCACTTTGGTCTCGTTGCAGATCGTGATGAAACTGCTGTCGATACCTTTCGACCAAGCAACATCGTAAACGTCTCCTTCCAAAGTGAATCTAAAGAATTTTTTATTAGCCAATCTTGCCAGCAAGTCTTATGTTACCTTTCAATGATTTTACTGGTTCTAGTATCCCAAATTATCACATTTCCGGCCTTATCGAGAGTAACGAGGTAATTTCCTGATTCATCAACATCAAGAGCGAGCACAGGATGTTCATGAGCTAAAACATTCTCTTATGAAGCGAACAGAAACATCAATTAGCTTTACCTTCGTACGTAATATTTGCGGTTGTAGGGAACGGTCTCAGTTCGGAAGGTCGTGGCAAGTTTGGAATGAGCGATTCTGGGTCGATGTCGAGCTTTTTCTTTCTGATTCTTGGAGCAAGGTAAAGATCCAAGCAACGCTCGAATCTCTCGCGGATAAGCCCTTCGTAAGCTTCGACTTTTCGGAGCGCGTCGTATTTTTTCGGAATAAAATTCACCTCTCTGTCTTCCGGTTCAAGACTCTCCCACTTTTTCTTTTCCTCTTCATCGAAGAGATACTCCTCGCTAGGATTGTAACTCTCAGCGTGAGTCGGCAATTTCATTTTCACAGCCGCGATGACAGGAGGCAGCTTTTTGGAGAGCTCGTTATTGTCTTCGTTCTCCCAAATATCCCAAAGCTTCTCTTCTTCTTCAGTTTTCTTTGGTGGTCTAGGCTTCAACCAACCCATTCTGATCGCGTTAACGAGCTTATTTATCTTCATCCTCTCCCATTTTGAAGGCAAGAAACTGCTTTTTTTTGGATAGGATGAATCCAGAGGGTGAATGTGGTCAGGAAATTCAAACTCCACTTGGAACTTATGAGGGAAAATTAGCGTCAGCGGCAGAAAATCAATTCAGCTTACGTCGTCAAAGCTCGTGGGTTGAGCTGTTTTTCCTGCTTTGATTCTTTCTAGAAGATGAAGTTGTTCGTCAGTGAGAACAACGCCGGTGTTATTAAGCTCGTCCTTAACAGTTCTCCACCAATTTGGGTCTTCCTCGGACCTGATGAGACTGTCAAGTTTGTTATCTATTAACAATAAGATGTGTCATTCTGTCAATGAGGTGTTATCAAATACCTTGTTGTTGCTTGATAATTTTGTTGGCTTCGGTGTCGTAACCGATGTGTTTGTAGTTCTCGTACCATTTTAGTGGCACGTTTCCGATTTTTGCTAACACCTATGCATTGAAGAGGATGTCAAAAATTTGCTTTTTCTGTGGAGATTAACCTCTTCGTCTGAAGGATCATCGGAGTCGTGCATATCTCTCGTGATGATTTTTGGTTTCTTCGGCTCGAGAGATTTGGTTTTCTTGGTTCTTACGCGACTTTTTTGTTGCTTATCCTTTGTCTCAGACATGTTTACTAAATAAGGATCTTGAAAATAAACTTTAATAGAATGCAGAAAATTAGATTTTTACCCTGATTTGAATGACTAAATCGTCTTCTTTTGCAAAGCCTTAATATATGGAGGAAACCACAGGAAATGATCAGTAATTGGCTTTAGAGTGTTTCAATGTGAGCTGTATGCTCCTTGAATCAAGCTTCATCCTCCTTGAATCTTATCATAATTTCTAATTCTACAAATTAACAAAGCTCTCCTCTAGCAATCTATGCTACTTAGCCCCTTAAGCGCTTACTCCCAGTTAACTGAATTTGATAAGCATCGATCTGAGAATCTGACTTCAAAATCTTTATATTTTAGTTAAGAGTTTCAACGGCAAAATGTTAAGCTGACGCTAATGCAAACTTAGTTTTTAGAGAAATACAGCCATTAACTCTGGCTATGATATATACCAAATTAGTTATGTAGAGCCTTGGCCAAAGAAATCATTGAACTTGAGATTTCGTTGGCTAAATTTTTACGAACGCATTAGTCGTAGATTAAATTAGTAAAACATAAAATATGCCAAAAGCTGACAGTCTTATCCCAGCAGAAACAGAATCACATCTTACATGATTGAATCTGCCTCTTCCTTCTCTTGTAAGAGTTCATTAACCGACTCCAGAATTTTTTCCTTCGAAAAGCTGTCTATTTCAAGTCCACGCACAATCTCATATTCGAAATTTTTACACCTCACTGGCACCGAACAGACTATCCCCTCTGGAATATCATAACTCTTCCCATCCGAATATATAGCCATTGAAACCCACTCCCCTTCTTTGGTTCCCTGGTACCAACTACGCAAATGATCTCTTACAGCGATCGCTCCTGACATCACCGTTGATCTCTTTTTCAATAGCAACACCGCTCCTCCTCGTTTTTGAATTGTCTTGATCATTTCTCCCCTCAAGAAATCCAGATCTTTTTCCTAATCAACAATGAGAGATATTAATTCAATTTCCATGCTTCTTGTAGCTTCATTACCATTTCAAGGACACTTTCTCCATTGACTTTAGCGTAACTAACGTCCGGGTACTGCGTGAGCGAGTGATTACCCCATACAATCACATTACTGATTTTTTCTGCAGTTGTATCGAACTTCGCCGCTAACTAAATCATATTATCGAATACAGTTCACATCACAGCAACGTTAAGGTTACCTGTCTAATCAATCGATTGTGATCGAGTCTCGTTAGGGCAGTAAAGTTTTTCTTTGGAATCTTTGGACAATGTTGCATGAGAATATAACACATTGTGTTGCATGGATTAACCACGACTAAAACTTTGCAATCCGGTTTGCCGACTTCTTCAAGTGCTTGGCCGTGCTCTTTGAAAATTTTGGCGTTAACTTCAAGGAGATCAACTCTTTCCATGCCTGGAGATCTCGTTTGACCTCCAAGCAGAACGGCTACATCTGCATCTTTAAGCATTTTTTTGGGATCGGTTCCAAATTCGATTCCTTTAAGAAGAGGAAAAGCACAGTCTTCAAGCTCCATCACAACACCCTTCATCAACTCTTCGCAATCTGGGAGGTCAAGCATTGAGATATATACGCTCACGTCAGGTCCGAAAACATCTCCATTAGCAAGCATTGGAATAAATGAATAGGCAATATTTCCTGCAGCCCCAGTAATTGCTACCTTTAGCGATTTTTTCGTTGTTTCCATCTGTTCGGGCCTGAGAGGCGGAGGATAAATCGAATCTAAGTTTAATTGAGTTAATTTTTGATTCGGTTCAAGTCAGAATCTCTTTTCTTTTTGAGTAAGTCAGACAATAAAAATTTTTTGTTTTTAATTATGGATATAGAGCCTATGCCAGCAACGTCGCCCTTATACCACTGATCCCCTAAGTTCAATGCAATTCTTCAGAAAGTTATTTAAAAATTAGCGTAGGTCACTATGGCTGCATGAATTTAGAAATTCATATCAAAAATTGCCTAAATTAAGAGATTAAATATGAACTCGAGCTTTGTAGAGGAAGCAATCTGAATTCTTTAGTAAAATCCAGATTGGGTAAGGAGAGAGATATTTGAATTTTTGGTCGCATTTATAGCTTAACGTGTCCAGAGATATAAAACCGCATTGTTGTACACATCTAAAAAGGGTATGCTAGTTAGTTTCTATTAAAAAAAAACATAATGTATAACTACCACTTAACAGCTAATCTCATATTAAAATTTATTCTAATTGAAGTAACGTCTAAGTTCCTGGCTTTAAGAACTAAATAAGAGCTTTTTCCGGATTCATTCATAAGAATTTCATCACAAAAGGAGTAAAAATAGGAAATGTTATCACCGACTCATCTCTCAGCAATTTGCCCTCTAATTTCTGTTTTCCCCATCCAATAATAACTTACAAAAGCATATCTGTCTCTTTATTATTCAATGCAATCCATATTTTAGCTCCAATACCGTGATTTGAAAGAAAGAAATGAACGTCATATTGTTTGGAAAGGAAGCATTAAGAGAAGCAAATTTAAATTTCTGAGCTTTAGAAGAGCAACTTTAACTCTTTTATTTATTCGATTTTAAGTTATGAACATACCACTCATAAATAACGACGTAATTCCGAAGAGAGAGAAGCCAGCCGTCCAGCTGTCTAGTCAACGTGGCGACCAGATCGACCGCTCAATCTCTGAAAAATCCAAAAACTATTCAGCTTCCCGGGAGTACCCACCTCGCTCTCCCAACCAGAAGAGCAACCTAACGTCTCTCCAACAAATCAATCCTCCGGAACCAGACTCCTTTCGGGTCTTTGTTCGATACCGACCCCTCAGCGAAAAGGAAAAGAATGCCGCCAATCCCAAAAAGCGCTTACATATTGTTAAAAAAGAAGATCAAATGGTATTTCATTTTCTTTGAAATTTTTCCTTCAACCTAAAAATATAGGTTTTCGTCTTAGAACCTGACATCGGCAATGATTTTTCCTATAAGAAAGAGAAATCCTACGTATTTGATGAGGTCTTTGACGACTTGGATGACACGACCTCTGTTTACACTCGATCAATCTCTCCAGCGATAGAAAACGCGATAAGTGGCTACAATTCCACTGTTTTTGCATACGGAATGACGGGCGCTGGAAAGACCTACACAATGTTCGGCGATCTTACAGAAGTGACGCAAGGCAGACATGAGCACGGTATCATTTCGATGGTCGTCAATGACCTATTCGCGAGCTTTGTCTCAGAAAAGAACTCCAATTTCAATTTTACTTTGAAGTTCAGCTACATAGAAATCTACAACGAACACACCAGGGATCTTCTGAGCTCATCAGGTGAGAATTTGATGATAGTTGAAGACCCTGTTCGAGGAGTCATGATTCCGAGCTTGCAAGAATACACGATTACCTCCCTGCAAGAGATTGTGGACCTGATTAGGCAAGGCAACGGCAGGAGAGTCATGGCTTCGACAAAAGCGAATGAATTTTCATCGAGATCTCATGCGATTATTCAGCTAGTCATTGAGAAAAGAGATAAAGCTAAGGACGTGATTGACGCGTTTACTCAAAGTAAATTCTGCTTGGTAGATCTCGCCGGAAGCGAGAGAGCTGCGACCACAGAGAACAGAGGCATTAGAATGATCGAGGGTGCGAATATCAACAGAAGTTTACTCGCGCTCGGAAACTGTATCAACCTGCTCAGTGATCCTGAGAAGAAAGGCGCTTTTGTCCCTTATCGTGACTCTAAGCTTACCAGACTGCTGAAAGACTCATTAGGAGGTAATACTCGAACGATAATGATTGCGTGTATCTCTCCATCATATTTGCATTACGATGAAACGATTAATACCTTGAAATATGCGAACAGGGCGAGGAACATCAAGCGAAATATTACTAAAAACGTGAAAGAAGTAGAGCTACACGTCAGCCAATACAGAGAAATTATCGACAGCTTGAGATCGGAGATTGATTCGTTGAGACGTCAGCTCAACGATCGAAACGCAGGAAGCGCGAATTATGCGAACAGCTCAATTATCAGCGAGGAAGCGAAGGAGATTAACTCGAATATAGAGGATTTAGGTGGTAGGTTGTTCAGAGTCCTGGAAGAGAACTGGGAGATTAAGCAGACCTTGGCTGAATTGGAAGAATTGAAAGTGAAGAACGAGCAAGAGCTCGCCACGAAGCAGGCGATCCTCGATGGAAAGATCGTCCCAAAGGAGCCGATAAGCAAAGAAAAGCTGTTCGAAGATTTGATGAAATTGAAAGAAAATATGGCGAACAATGAGCGCATCCTGAAAGAGATGCAGGAGTCCATGAACAAGAACATTGAAGAAAAGAAGAAAATCCAAGAGAAGATAAATTTCCTCACTTCTCAAGCCCATAGTGCCCGCACCGATGTTCCTGAGGGTGATCTGCACACATTATGCAGGGTTCTTAACATGGAGAAAATCGACCTTCAAAACCAAAATAAAGAAATCAAAAACGAAGCACGAAACCTTGCGCGAGAAAAAAACCAAAAAGAATCCGAGATTAAGAACTTACAAAGGGAAATGGAAAATATGAAGAAACAACTTCAGGAAAAAGTAAAGCTCTTTTATTTATTCGCTTGCTAAAATGGTTACCACTTTGTTCAGGATCGGCTGCTTCAGCAAAACCAAGCGATTATTAACAATATGGTAAACATTTCCAGATAATAGCGTTTTCTCATGACTTTGTAAATAGAGAAACAAAAAGGAGTACGAGACGAAGCGCTCGTTTTTGTCTTCGCCAGGAAAGCAGAATTTCAGGTCTCAAACGAAAGAAGCGCATCCTACGCCAGGAGTTCTCTCCAGGAAAGACGTCTCGCCATCCGCAAAACGCGAATTTAGATCTCCAGGTCCAAGCAACAAGTACCCAACAACGACTACGGCTGCGTCCAAATACCCGAAAGAATCACCTCCGAATCAGAGCCTCGCTCAGGCGGTAGCGAAGACGCCAAAATCGACAAATGATCAGACCAAAAAGATAGTCCAGCAACAGGCGCAATCAAATCAGCAAACTCAGAGACCTCAAACACAGCAAAGTCCTCAACAAGTCGTACCTGTGGAAAACAATCAAGCTACCAAAAAGCAAGAGGTCCCTAAACCACTAGCAGTCGCATTAGAGAGACCCAGAGCTGAGATAATCTCGAACCACATTGTGCGAAACCGCCATAAGCAGCAACAACAACCAGTTGTGAGCCTTGATGAGCTGAAAATTTACGCTGAGAGAATCAAGAATATGAACTTTGATAACGTTCCTGTCAAAGCAAAGAGGAAAAAGCATTCGAAAAAGAAAGCAACTGAAGGTGCAAATTTCTTAAAGGAGCTTGGAATAGAGCAGAAACTCAATCCAATTCTCCCATCAGAAAACAAAGGGTCCGAGCAGCAACAGCAGCAAGCTGGATTCATAGGAAAGTCTGAACTGAACGAACTCTCCTCGATTATCAACGAAAATATCGGAGAGAGCCCTGATACCTCTGTTAAAGACCTTATCTTAGATAATGTGATTCCTCAAGGCAAATCGGATGTCAGGTACCAGTCGCCGGATGTCTCCAAGCAAAAAGACCTCGCAAAAGTCTCTCACAGCGGAAGCCAGCAGCAGAGCTTGTATTCAAAACTCGACGTAGAGAAAAACCAGCAATCTAGCAAATACTCAGAGGGTCTCGACTTGAGAAGCTTTGAAAACATAAAAGCTAAGATAAACCCACTCAATAACGCTGGAACCAGCTTGAAGGATGTCGCTCCACGCACAGAAAGGACCCAGCAGGCAGATAACAGATACTTTGATGCTACTCAAAGATCGCCTTATTCAAATTCGATTCTGAACTCTCCTGATAAAAAACTCGCAGTACCTGAGAACCAAGCGCGACAAGAGCCTGCTGTTTACAGTTCCATGAATGACGATCTATTCAAACAGTACAAACAGGCCCCTGAAGACCCGAAATCGATGAAAAGTTCCACCGGTTCTAATAAACATAGTCCTATGCAGTCTCGGCAACAAAACTGGAATGAGTCTGGCGCGACGATTTCAAACGACCAGAACGTTAGACCTTCCACTGCGTTCGATTTCGATGACAGCCGCAAGAATAACGTGCATGATATTCGGTCATTAGACATGGCAAGAGATGTCATCAGAACATTCAAAATCAAACTGTACAGCTTATCTTATGCTGTCGATAATAATTTGATTGATGACTATTACACTGAAGAAATCATTAACCTCCTCAAGGAACATAACGAACAAAAGTACACGCTGGCTTCTGGCGATGTCACGGTATTAAAGAAACTCGAAAACGCTGTGATCAGCAGATTAAATCAGAAGTACGGAAACACAAACAGCAGCACGAACCTCTCTAATGACACCAGCGGACGCAGCGCGAATACATATGGAAAGCGCGCGGATAGATATGAAGGAAATTTCTTCCTTGATCCAAAGGCTTTAGAGAATAGTGACCAAGGAGAAAAGTTGAAACCATTACAGCAGGTTCAAATGAACAGCAATGTTATCAGACCTCAAGGCCCTAGCGAAAACCTAACTCGAGATCGAAGCCAGTAACTCTTAACAATTTATAGAGCTTTCTTAACGCTAATTTTTTTTTATTAGAGAGAAACTCAGTTCTTATGACGCCGGTTCCAAGTTATCGGAGATATACGATGCGCCAAAAAGCAGACCGAATCCTGCAGTCCAAAATTTAATTGATAAGCAGAAGAAGAACCTTCAAGGAGAGATTGAGAAGTTACAGAAACAGAATGCGATCAGACAGCAATATGGAGGAGGCAACATGGAAATGCTATAAATGTTAGGAACTTAATGTTTTACTTTATAATATATATAGTAAGAGACAACATATTTCTCTTTTGTCGAAATGGTTGCATATGTTGTGAATGCTGGAATTTTTGATTTTTTTTTTTAAATATTTTTACAATTTCCTCTCTCGCTCTCCTCATCCTTCAGCCAATTTTTACTAACTCGTGAGATGTATTTGGGCTAACTATCTCTCTGGTATCTGTGGTATGTTTGTTATCTTGAAACACTATACAACTGAAAATTTTCATATATTTGCCATTAGTCATGGAGAAAAAGTAAAAAAAAAAGCCATTCGATATAGATTATATATGCTTTCACAACTCTTAAAAAAAAAAATTACTCAGCTTCATTGCATTAGGAGGAACTGAAAGTAACTGTTAAGCTCCAGAGATTGAGCCGACCTCAGTTCCATAGTAAATTGTGAAAAATGAAGATGAGAAAAGTATAAATGAGCTCATTAGTAAAAATGGCTTCTTTGGCTGGTCCAGATACCATTTGATGTAGTCTCGCCACATAACAGTATTAAAATCTTTATTCAGGCGCCAGCCTACATACACTATAAGCAGCGTGGCCACCTCAAAGGCTAAATCAACCCCCGCAAATTTCACGTAATTGCTTGCCATGGTGCTTGTGAAGGTTTGGTAATATTGTCCAATGGCACCTCCTCTCAGCATCAGCAACATCAACGTGCTGTAGATAATATTCGCAATGTCAAAGAACTCTATCAGGAGGAACCTCATCACGAATTTGGAGACTTGTTCGTCGTTTAAAGCAAACTCTTTTATCGTCGTTGATGCAAAGATGCTCTTTCTGGTCGCAAGCTTCAGAGAAACCATTGCATTCTCGTTCTTTTTCTTGAAACACTTCTTGAAGCATTTCTTGATTTTGCTCATCTTTCCTTTCAGAGATATCCAGCATGTACGTCTGCTGTGAATGATCGATCTCATAAGACAGGCATAGACGACATAAAAAAGGAGTTTATAGCCGATCTTCACTCCATAAACTATAAGCGCTTCATCAAACTCGGTTATATAGAAGAAGATTTTTCTGTAAGGTATCGCAGCCAATCCCAGGCTCAGAAATTCAATGTAATCATCGAAAATTTTCGTATGAATATCTCGCTCAAGTTTTAGCATTCCTTTTCTAAAGAGCCACATAACGAAGGGATATGCGATTGTTAAAGTAAATATCTTGATTCTGTCCTGCTGGCCAGTCCATGCGGGGTAATGCCCAATGATTTCATACAATCCCATCGTCGCCATAAATTGGAGTACAAGCAGAATTAGGATGCAATGAAGCTTAATGCAAACCTTCGGCGAAGCCACATTCAAACATTTTTCCTGCGGCGGGATCTCTCGATGGTTTGGTGACGTAATGTGAATGCTTTCCTTTCGAGGAGATGCCCTCCCTGACTGCATACCCATGTGACTCCGCTCCGTACCTTCTCCTGCAAGATGCCGGTTTTGCATTCGCTGGCTAAGGTCAACTCTCACAGTGCTTAGCTCAGCCAAGAAATTTCGATAGACATTCGTGTAAAAGAATTTGCTTGTGCGCTGCTGCTCGTAGATTTCTTTTTGCAACATCTTTTTCGACAGCAGATAGAGGCAATAAAGGAGCGCGTTTAATAGCAGCACCAAGCATTTGACACCGGCATAGGTGAAGCAATTTCGCCCACCTGCGGCTGTTTCGAAGGCGGCGTTCAATCCTGTTGACAGCAGCGGTGAGAAAATCAGCAATATGACTGTAACGACGTTCAAAGCGGAATATGTCACAGTGCTGTTTTTCTTCTGTTCATTGTGAATTAATCGATGGAAAAACATCGCTGCCAGAAGCGCCGTCAGAATGCCATCGAAAAAGAACTCGCCCCAATGAAGGTAATCCGGTTCATTATAGTCATTCGCTATTAGTCCAGAGATAAGGCCCAAAGCGATAAAGAAGATGAAGATAAGAAAAGCCTTGAGTGCGACTTTGTAAGGTTCATATCTAGGTCTTTCGAAATCGGATAGCGTTCGAACCTTCCCTTCATCGACGGCATTTGTAGTCAAGTTAGCTGAGGTAGTCCCTTTAATACTAGTCGTAAGTGAAATGACTCTATGGTTTTGGGTGTCGAGGTCGATCGACTGTGGTGATTGAAGGTTTGATGTGGGTATTCCAGGCGAATAAATACTATCATTTGGAGTCTCGATGTTCTTACTTTTTCGTTTTCTGTACCAAAACGAGAATAAGCTTGTATTCGGGCTCAGGTTCTGCGCTCTCGTGGGATGTATCGTTACAGTGGTCGCGTCTGGGGATTGTAAGTGAGTATCATTCTGGTTTAACCTGTCTGTTGGCGACGCTAAGTTACGCTCGCTGGTCACTGAAGTTCCTTCAGCGATTTCCAGCTGTTTGGATCGTTTGGATTTCTTTTCTTTAGGTTTTTTGGGTTCTTTTTTTGTTTTTTTCTCATTGCCTCTACTAGGTAGGGTTTTTGCAAGGTCACTGGGACTGCTCCTTTCGCCATTAGTTCCACTTCCTGGACTCGATTCAGTTTTACTATGTAACTGCAATGTTTGTGATAGCGTTATTTTCTGCATGTGTTGTAACTCATTCGAAGCTGCTGGATCGTTTTGAGATCCTTTGCTGTCTTCCTGATTGTTTGATTCTCCTGGATTCTTCCCAAGCGAGGTCTTCGCACGAGAAGGGAGTTTGGCTCGAAACCATTTCATGATTAAAATTTCAGAACAGAGATTAATTGACTCATCCAAATAAATTTCCAGTTTTTATTTGATGCTTATTCTTAAAATCTATTCGTGATCTAATGAGAAGCCTTCTGTATTCTGTCCCTTATTCTATCTGTAATGAGGATATATGCTGCGAATGTGTGACAATTTCAGGCTCAAGTTGCTCTCTTCATTCGCAATACTCAAAATTTTGATAGAATATGCTTTTTTAAAGAGTCAAAGGTTGGAAAACATAAATGTAAATTGAACATATTCCAAAACCTTCGGAATATTTCAATTGGAAAGGTATTAATTAATAGTTCTCCTAATCGGTGGACTACAAAAAAGGGGAGACAGCATATTTGAACGGTCTGAATGTCAACTTTATACTAATGGCTTTGTTAGAATATCTGAAAGCCTTACTTAGCTTGGGCAATTTCAATTAAATAACATTGTTTATATAATTAATAACTCATACTAACAGACCAGCTTATGCAAGCAGATGCAATGAATTGCTTCTCTTCTATAATAATTAAAGCAAGCTCAGTCGACTTACCTATTTCGAACGTCTTCGGATCACCAATTTTAACTCCTCATAAGGCTCATAGAGGAAGTTTCGGTCCATTTTGAGGGTATAGTCTGCAGACACTTCAAAATCAAACTCCTTCATAAACTCCGAAAGAATTATCTTAGCTTCCACCAATGCCATATACTGTCCGATACAATTCCTTTGTCCCGCAGAGAACGGAATGAAGATAAACGGATTCTTTGGATGACTGCTCGTCACCTTTCCAGTCGCACCTCTCCATCTATCTGGCCGGAATTCAAGCGGATTATCGAACCACCTCGGATTCGAGAAATTCATCAGAAATGCAGGAACCACGGCATCTCTTCTTCGGATAGGTATATCTCCAATCATATGATCCTTCTTCGCCGCTCTAGTCGCAGTTGCTGGCGCCGGCGTAGCAAGGCGAAAAGTCTCATTAAACACTGCCTGCGTGTACTCCATCTTATTCAGGATATCTGTTGTTATTCCGTTTTCTTGCGCACTCCAGATTTCTTTCATCTCCTCCATAAGCTTTTCCTTAACCCCTGGAGTTTTAGCAATGTAATACGTTGACATTCCCAACAAATGCCCAGTGGTGTCCATCCCCGCCAAAAAGAAAGTGATAAATTCATGCACGATTTCGTCATCACTGAGACTCTCCTCAGAATTATTGCTTTGATATTTCAGAAGCAAGTATAATAGGTCACTTGTTTCGGTTTCCAATAGCTCTCCTTTTCTCATCCGCTCTTTCCTATCAGTGACAATATCCCTACACACTTTCTTGAACTCCTCCATCCTTCTGATAAGCTCTTTCACTTTTCTATTCGGACAGTTTTTGACGTATGTCATCCTGAAGAGCATGTGCATAGGAGTCTGGACTTCTGCGACAAGATCAACCATCAGCTCAGCAAGCAAAATACAGAAAGATTTGCCACCGGTAGCCTGACGAGCGAGGTTGCTCCCGAAGAAAGCCTGGCATACAATTTCTCCTGTGATTGATTGGAAAAAGTTTATCGCAGAAAGTTTTTCAGCCGGATCGATTTTGCCAATAAACTCTTTGGAAATCTTTCGAATCAAGCTGATTTGACTGCTGACAAAATCGAAGTGGAAGGCTTGAGAGTCAATTTTCCTATGCTTTTTCCAGACATCGCCTTCGGCTGAAAAGAGCCCATCTTGAAGGAAGAGCTTCATTAGACCGACTCCAAGTCTCTTTTCATAAAAGTCATGCTGTTGAAAGTAAACTTTGATTAATTCTGGATCGATGAGATAAATGGTGAGGATTCTCCCATTGACTGTTACGTAGGCTCGGCTCTCAGGGTCTCGAAGGACAACTTCTCGCCATTCATGGTAGAAATCTCCTTTGGTGATGACATCTTTTTTCATTTTTCCAAAAGATGGGAGAATTCTTCCTTTAATGAGGACATGGACGTGTTTTAACTTTTTATAGGGAGCGAGCAAAAGGTGTGGACGGACAAATGCGTAATGGCCAAGAAGCACAAAGAAGAGAGCAGTTAGGAACTTGAAGACGAGGGAAAAGTCAAAAACAAACATGGATATTTCGAATTATTAAAATATTGTGTTTAACAGTATTATTCTTTGTTTAAAAGCTTGGATCATCATCCCGTGTGTACAGTATCATCCCGTAGTTAAACTTTGATATAATGGCAAAATTAGAGAATCACTCCTATTTAGCCAACTAATAAATTATTATAGGCTTTAATCAGAAGAGCCGGGTGCAAGTTTCTTTGGGCTGTTTTCAATAAGCTTCTGTTTCTATAAGTTCTGAGTCGTAATTATAATATTTCCTAGTAATATACCCAGGTCTCGAATGTCTACTAAGATTTTGCTCGCAGAAATTTTCTTGGTTTCCTGCGATAGCCTTCCAATCCTCTCGTAGAGGTCATCTTCTTTAAGTAAACTATATGGAATTGCATAAAGTTGGAGGAGAATCGCTTCATAGGACATTCACAAAGGAGGAAATAGGAGGAAATCATTGAAACAACAATGAGACCAAAGTACAAACAATTTCGATTCGAGTTTCGAAGAAGCAACTGATTGGGAAGAGTTGATTAATATTCATACATATTCATGAGGAAACTTTCATTTTAAAAAATGTTCGTGCGATTGAAACTGGTCAAATTTAGCTTCAGTGCTGTTCTTATCAGAATACAAATTTTTTCCAGCTAAAAGCAATAATTTTTTCCTAATTTGGCTAAATATTCCCACAGCCGAGAGCGCTTCCTCGTCTTAATGATTTTATATGACTTGCTCTTCTTATAGTGACAGTGAAAAGCGAGGGAATTTGATGAATAATGAAACCGTGGAGCAACTATCAAGTTGTCTCAAACCTCAGAGATCGAGAAAACCCTAATTAAGACCCAAAAGAAGATTCAAAGAGAGTCTGGAGCAGGTTTCATTAACTTAGGAGTGCTAAAAAATTTACTTTCCAACGATAATCCTTTTGATTTGGAAATGATATTTGAATTACGGTTGCACTTTTAATACAAAGTAAGACGCTCATATGAGCCAGTAAATACTGTATCAGTAGCTGAGTCCCTGTGTCTCCTTAGAAATCAATGCTAACTGGTATTTTTTATCAAAATGCTTTACATTTAAAATAATCATCATTAGCCAATACTCAGCAATTCGAGAAAAGGGAAGTAATTCACTTATTATCAGATTTGCAAGGTCAAACAATGCAAAAATATAATAAAATACGAAGAAATCCGCATTTGAAAATCGGAAAAAAACAGCACAAAAGCGCTCAATTTTCCTTGGAAATAAATTGCTTTCTCTCGAGTTGACTCAGGAGCTTAGAATTCTCCACCTGTCACTTGAGTAATTACAGAAACTTAGTAATTTGCATTATTGCTCGGTCTCAACTAAATAGATATTATCTCTCTTTCTCTCTTATTCCATCTCCTAGTCTTTGAGCCCTATTGAAGGTCATAATATATGCATATTTAACAAGAGCAGAGAGAATTTAAGAAATTCTTTAGGTGCGTTTTTTAAAAATTTGAAATAACTACTTTATTTATACTTCACAGGCACTGCAGGCACTGTTCACTTTAATTAAAATTAATAGAGTTGCAGTTCCAATTCCAGCATTGTAATTTTGTATAGACTAACGATTTTTCTTACATAAAGTTTTAAATACGAAAATTTCATCTGAGATAGCGCCCAAAACTCAATGGTAGAGCAACAGAAACCTTTCCTCGGCCTCAAACCCAAAACTACTGGCGTAAGGCTTTTCCCTCTCAACCCTAACTCAATACTTTTGGCTCTTCTTACTCAATACAGGATACCGCTGGTGGATTAAAAAAGCCCGATTCGAGCGGCACCAAATTTACCGGAGGAGTCACTCGTATGCCAACAATGGATAGGAGAGATGCACCAACCACTGAAATAAAGAAGAGCGGCGACCAAAATGTAACTTCAGAAACACAAACTGCCACTTTTGGAACTAAAATACCATTTTTTTCCTCTCTTATCAGGACAAACCCTTCACTTTCACCGGAGAAAAGATCATCGGTAACGGAACGTTCGGCGTTGTCTTCCAGGTCTCAAATTCCAGGTGAAAAATAGTATTAATTCCCATTTGTAGGCCAGAATAGTCGAGACTGGAGAAATCGTCGCCATCAAGAAAGTGCTGCAAGATAAACGCTATAAAAACAGAGAACTGCAGATCTTGCAAGAGCTGAACCATCAAAACGTCACCACATTAAAGCATGCGTTTTATACTCAAGCCGAGGGCGTAAGCTACATCGACCTGGCTCGAGAACGCTAATTTTTTATAACGATGTAGTCAGATGAGACCTATTTGAACGTTGTTATGGATTTCGTGCCTGAGAACCTTTACCGAGTTCTGAAGTATTACAACAAGACCAAGCAGCCATTCCCGACGATTCTTTTGAAATTATACTCGTACCAGATGTTCCGATCGCTCGCTTACATTCATGGCTGCGGCATCTGTCATCGAGACATCAAACCACAGAATATTTTGGTCGACCCGAACACCCATTTGGTTAAACTCTGCGATTTCGGTTCTGCTAAGAAACTCGTGAAAAGTAATGAGATTTTTGCCGGTTAATTTGCTTATTCTTTTCAACTAGATGAGCCAAGTATCGCCTACATTTGCTCAAGATACTACAGAGCTCCTGAACTTATCTTCGGAGCAACTGAGTACAATAACGCTATTGACGTTTGGTCTACTGGTAAGATAGTTGTAACGATCCTTTGTGTTTTAACGCGTTCCTTATAGGTTGTGTCATTGCTGAGCTTATGCTCGGAGAGCCATTGTTCGCAGGAGAGTCCGGCATTGATCAATTAGTCGAAATTATCAAGGTTTTGGGAACTCCAACCCAAGAACAGGTCCTCAAGATGAACCCTAAGGCTGAAGAGTACAAATTCCCGAACATCAAGCCATTGCCTTGGGCAAAAGTATCTTAATGAGCGTCAATTAGAGAAAATTTATCAATGATAAAATTAGGTGTTCAAGCGCAAAGTCGACCCAATGGCTATTGATTTGGTTTCCAAAGTCCTTGTTTACCCACCTAACGAGAGATTAAAGCCACTCGAAGCTCTCCTCCATCCATTTTTCAACGAACTCAGAACTGCAGGAACTAAAATCAATGATACTCCTATTCCTGACCTCTTTAACTTCTCACCAGGTATAGGAAAAACCAATTTTATCATTGTTAATTGAATAAATAGAGGAGATTAAGACCCAGCCTGAACTCATTAGCAAGCTTGTTCCTGATTGGTACAAGAAGAAAACTTCTTCCGGTTAAAAGAGAAGTCTCCATGAAACAAACCTATGAGAACAAAATGACAAACTCTTACCCGCTGATCACCGAAACAGAAAGAGAAAGGACTTAGAAACCAGAAATATTTTTTGTACAATTTTATCTGTTAGCTAGAAAACGTTGAGTTATCATTATGTCTCTCTTTCTGAGCTTCTTCAGTTATTTTATTCAATTATGATGATGTGATGACGTTTTTAGTAAGCGCTCTACCTTCTTAAAAATAGCTCTATTGACTTCAATATCATCAATTAAGAGTTTCCATCATATCAAAGTAAGGCAGAAAACACCGATTCACACTCGAATTCTATTTGATGACAACCAAGATAACGTCACGATGATGAAACCATTAAAGTAGGATCTTACATGCATTTTTAATAGCCTAGTGAGAGATAGCTATAATGACTCTATATAGTTTACACTGAGGTTCGGTCAATAAATAGAATTACTGCCTAATTTCTTGAAGATTTAATTAAGTTGTTATTATTATTTGAATCCTCCTCTATATAACCCAAAAAGAAGTACCCTGTATTTTTCAAATACATAGACTAAAGTAACTTTTGCAGAAAATATGAAAGACATACAACGACAAACAATTCATTTCTTTCGCTATCAACTAACAACCAACACTAATTTAAAACTCTCTCTTGAAAAGAAATTTAAAACCGTCCTACTACCCCTGAAATCTCATGGCTCTGCGGCTGACTGCTCTGCGTCATGAGCACAGTTATAAGCTCCTTTTTAAAGCTCGCCAGCTCTTCTTTACTCGCAGCTCCAAGATCAGGTATTTCTTCAAAGATTTTTTGCATTTGATTACAAATAATCAAACCCGATTCCTTCTCAGTCTTATGCTGAGCCAACACCCCATAGCTATACTGCCATTTATACAGATCTGCATGTTTCTTTCCTTTCCTCTCGTACTCTTGCTCAATAAACTGCGAAATATTAAACATCACCGGATGATTCAGCGGCGACTTTCCGCTTTTTTCACCTGAGTCATAGAGCGTGACCCGCTTAGACTTTCCTTCGATTTTTACCAGCAGGAAATGATGCGATGCCAGCTGAGCTAATATCAACACCGTTGCATATTTCTCAAAAATCACCTCAGGGATACTCGAAGTGTACCCACTTATCACTTTCGCGTTGATATTTTTTGAAAGTGGGTCTCCTCCTGTCAAAGCTCTGTAGAAATCAGTGCCGAATACGTAAAATTGCGTTCCAGACCCTCTCGATTTTGGGTCCAGTTTCAGCACAGCTCTTTCTTTCAAATAATTTGCATAAAAATTCAAAATGTTTTCTGAAACAGTTCCCTCTTTTCTCAGGGAGTATAATTCATGCTTCAAGACGCCAATCCCGTACTTGTGGACAAGCACTTCGATCTGCTCGTAAGAGCGGCTTTTGTACTGGTCTTCTAAGATCCTACTGAATTCATTCGAGCTTCTCAGCCCCCGTTGAGTAGACTCGTTAATCGGAGGAAGCGTCTTTGGTAAGTTTTTCCGGTTAAACGCGTTATCAGAGCTCTTCCTCAGGTCCTTAGAGGACAGGTTCCTTCCCAGGCTAGAATTGAAGTTATTTGAATGCGAATCTCCGAAGCGATTGAACAGACCGTCTTTATCAGCCAGAGGCTCGGGTTTTTTCTTTATGTTGACTCCTGCGTTAAAACCCTGTTGAATCTCAGGTTCTTTGTGTTCAGTTTCGAGAAACTTTATCGGTGTCTCAATTCTTTTTTCTGGCTTTATTGGCTTGTATTTCACATGAAGCAAATTATATTTCGCCAGCATCTTATCCTCGATTTGATTCGTGAGCTCCTCGGTGACTTTTTCATAGAGCGCTGGGTTAAATTGGTAGAAGTAGTTGAGCATGTTATGGAACTCAGCTGCCTCGGTCATGTATTCTTGGTAACTCTGCACCCATTCTTCGTAGGTCGGTTCCCTGTTTTTGGGCTCCTTCTTAGGCCGAGTGTCGTTGAGATTATATTTCGTTTTAAACTTTTGAATAAGGTTATGCATCTGGTTCTTTGTGAAGACTTCGCGGGATTTTCTTCCATCAAAGGCTCCTTCTTCATCCAAAAACCGAGAAAGAGACTCCCTAGATTCGATGTTCTGATTTCTGAGGATATCTCGTCGAACCTCTTCGAACATATTCACAATATCTTGCTTTCTAAGCCTAATCTTATCTGATTTCTTCACTTCTTCTTCCTCATCTTCATCGTCATCGTCAAGAGGCTCTAACCTCGATTTTCTTGTCTTCACATCTTTCGAATCGAGCATCGATTTCCGAGCCATTTTCATTTGATCTTCAACGTCACGGCTTTTTTCGCTCAACGGTTTCCCCGATTGCATCGAGCCTCGAGAGTTCTCCCTTTTATTTTGTCCAACAGCTGAAGGTTCCTTGGTTTGTGGATTTTCAAGGACGGAATCTCTTTGGGCATTCAATTTATCATCCACGTGCGCAAAAGAAAATTTATTTCCGGCTGATTTCTGCATCACCGATTGAAGGGGTTGCCCGCCGGCGGTTCCTATCGGATCATCGGTCTTTGTGGATTGCCGTTGCATCACGGAGAGAGGAGCGTAACCACCAGCGAACCCTAGTAAGGGATTAATGTTTGTGGGTGGCTCGGCTTGTGTTACGGATTGTCTTTTACTTGGATCTTCTGGCTGATTTTCTGCTGCGTTTCCAATAAAAGACTGGTAATTTTTTGTTGATTGCCTCTTCAACGGATCAGGAGACTTCCCCGCGGTAGGGAGATTAGCTGTAGTGATGGGGTTGCTGATGCCGTTTTGGCCCTGTGTCCCTTGTCTTTTGAGTTCTTCCATGTCGTTTGACTCAAAGAAGACAGATTTCTTTTTTTGTCCAGACTGTGTTGCTGTGGGTAAACCGCCTGTCTTCAGAGGTATCGGAGAGATGCCTCCTCCAAAAAGTGTTAGTCTTCTTGCCAATTCTTTGCCCTGTGGGTTCATTGTCGCTTGCTTAACGAAATCAGGGAGCTCAGAATTATTTGGTTTGATTCCTGGACTCAGCAATGGTGTTTGTTGTGGTTGAATAGTGTCCTGCTGCGCAAGTTTAATTTCTCTCACAACATGGAACTTTTTGGGTCTTTCCTGGTATATTTTGAAGATCAGCCATGGGATTTCTCTTTGAAGAGGAGCCTTTTCGGATTTCTCGACATTGAGTGACTCTAACTCAGCTTGCTCGAGCAAAAACTTTTGGAAGAACTTGCAGATGAAGAGTCCACAGTCCTGATACGAGGACACACATTTACGGCTCAGGTAAGCAAATGAACCCATTCTCATGTTCAACTCTCGTTTAGTAAACAATTTTACGAGGTCCCATACCTCTTGTTTACTTGTTCTAGAGAGCTCCTGCGTTAACAAATCGACAATATAGCACTTGCTTTCCCCGAGGTTCAGAATAGCAGCCATCCACCGCTCATCAAACTGGAAAACCAAAACGATTTTCTTGAATCTGTTATGAATCGTCTGCGCCTTCCTCCGAAATTTGTTTCTAAATGACCGAACAAAGTCATACTGCAGGGCTTGTCCTTCTCTATCGAAATCTCTCACGACGAACATGAGGAAGTAAGTCCTTCTGTCATTGCTTAATTCAAGCGAATTCTGAAGAAATTTGAAATAGAATCCCATTATCGAAGGAGCGCAAGAGTAATCATTGATCGTGTTGTCGATCTCTTGACGAGTAAACATCAGATTGTAAGCATTCGCCACTACTTCGTCGCCGTTTTTCGGATCGCAGTACTTTTGATAATAATTCGCTAATTGCACCTTTGTGTAGTCCCTTACAGTCGGTATCTCTTCATAAAAGAAAGAGTTTTCCTGCGGTCTCAGCCTATCCATCACATCATCATCCTCCAGTTCATCATCATCTTCCTCCTCCTCATCTCTATAACCACCCTCGACGTTTGATCTTTCTTGCAAATCATCTAGGTTTGCAAATACTCGCTGGGTTTTTTTGTCATCATAAGCGCTCTTGAAATTTTCAACAAACTTCGGACGATTGCTCTCCAATTCAGCTTGCGAAGTCGCGATGTTAATGTTATTTAACGTGGGCTTTTTGCTCTCGTTTTCTGGTTTTATTATAGTCATGCTTTGAACAACGTGTCTAACCGAGCCTCTCATTTCTATGAAGAAAGATGGTTAAATCAAATGGTTTTCCACGAAATATATATACTATTTCCTTTCATTTCAGGATCCACTTCGACTTTTCCGTTCCGAAGCTGTCTGATAACACGAACGGTGATGCCTGAAGAGTTATTCTGATTCCAGATATCCCTGATCTTGAGTGCGAGGGTCTCGTCGTACTGGAATCCGCTGATACTGATTAGATTATTACATGTATCGCAAAGAAAGGAGTATTCGATATTGTCTTTGCCAATTTGATATTTGCTGACAATCTCCTCGAGATCGTAAACGCAATTCACCATGCTGCATTTTTTATTTCGGAATGGAACTAATTGTTGGTCGTCGTGATTAGTTATGAAAATTTGGAAGTATTGAATCTCGGGATTTTCTTTGAAAAATCGTGCATGGAGGTTTCGACCCTTCTTAGCGAGTAGTTTTTTCCTGATATCTTCCGGTTTGGACATTAGTTGGTAGCAAAACTGTTGTCGTCGTTGATTTTATTATAGAGCGAATTAATTATTCTTGTAACAATTCTCCATAAAAATTTCGAAAGCGTAAATTTTGACAACGCATCAGAGTGGAAGAGGAAAATTACTTCAAAAATGGAAAGTATTTTAATATTTATGTTTTGATTGAGTTTCTAGTGAATATAACTAGAGGAAAATTGATCCAGGCTTTTTTCAAGATTTTTTTTGAATCAATTCTAAAAATTTTGTTCTAGCACTTAAGAGGGAAGTGTCTTTGAGTTTCAGGAGAATTTTCGGTGTTTTCAAATTCTTGTCGATTGGAATCAAAGACTTAGTTGTAAAATTTTAGACTTCTATGAAATTGACCGAGTTCGCTAATCATGAGTCTCCTTTCTTAAATTTATCATTTTTAACAATTGGTTTTATCCATAAGTTCGATGATAGTCACTTTGAATGGGTTGTGGAGTTAGTTAGTCTGAGGTTTTCAATAATTCACGGTTTAACGAGCTGGTGCTCAAGGTTAATATATTCATTAGATTCTCTCTCTTAAAACGAGCTTAGTCGAGTGATAATTCAATCAACCAAAACTATTCTTCCAATACGACGAGTTAATGTATAGAGAGCTGTTTTTAGTACTTGGGCATTACTGTATATATATAGAGAAATGAACCCAGAGAATCTTAAAACATAAACTACTGTCACAAATGAAATTTCTCCTGAATTTTGTCCAAAATACAACAAATTATTCGCTAAGACTGAACGAAGCGCTATTTAAGTGCTTTTACTTGTTAATAATTTACCAATTTTCTCACTTTTACGAAACAATACATAAATTTGTTCAATGAGCGTTGAGACACTTTCCTTAGGTCAGTGGTCTAGATGAGAGATAGTAAAATCCTTCTCTTGGGGCGAAAAATTTCGAGATAGCAAGACAAGAATCGAATTTTTTTGTCTCCCAATCATAGATTTTCGATTTGAAAGGGGGAAAATTACCCTCAGTATTTCTTAACCTCCATTCAAAATCTAATAATGGAGTTATACTCTTCAGGAAGCTTGAACAGACAACCGATTGCGAAGAAGACAACCTCTCAGACGTGAACCACACCCATTTTCAGCAGGTCTCTCACGCGATCAATTGATCGAGAGCATTTCTGATATTTTAATGGGTACGATGGGCGTATTGGACGAATCTCGTACATCATCCTCTAATCTCAAATCTTCTTCCCTCTTCCACGCCAAGAAGGTTCCTGGAATATCTCTCTTCAGTTATCTTCAAAGATTTGCAAGGTTTTCGAGCTGCAGTGACAGCTGCTTTATTATTTTGTTAATTTTTATTGACAGAATAACCGAATTCAATCCCAATTTCGAACTGGATTCATTGAACGTTCACAGGTAAATCTTTTTATATGGCGCTATCAACCTAACCACCCTTGTTAATGTATAGAATCACTTTGCTTTCTTTGATATCTGCAGCGAAGTATCAAGACGATGCTTACCTCAAAAATACAGCATATGCAGAAATTGGAGGGATAAAGACTGATGAACTAAATAAACTAGAAATGGAGTACTTATCCAATGGTCTCAATTTTAAATTGTATGTGGAGGAATCTACTTTCAGAAAGTATCAGAGATATTGTGAAGAGTACTTCTCTAAGAAAATGCATCAACAGCGCAATTAATCAAACACTTAAGAGAGGCATGCATCAATATAGATTTGAGCAATGGCGCTCTAGTTCAGAGAGCTATGGATAAATAAGACCAACATTGCGATGTGCTCTCGTTCTCATGTGTTACGCTAAATTTTTCGCTTTTTAATTTAATGAATTGGAGGTATTTTTCAGTTACATGTATTTTCTTGATTGATTTTGCCTCATTTAATAGTAGTTTATCCTTATTACTCAAATTCCTCCAAAGGAATTTATTTACTTGGAGGATCTATTTGGTTTCGTTGATTAATTCATAGTTGTATTTACAATCGGCTTTGGGGCTTGTAAAATAACTAACAAGATGAGTTCTACCATTCTCTGAGTTCGTTGTAGGCCAGCATATATCGAAGAACGACGTAATTTTGGAATTTGAAATACAGCCTTATAAAATCAAATTAGCTATTTGATATGAAGTCTACAGAATTTCAGATTTAGGATATCGTTCTTGATGTCAAGCAACACCAAAATGTTATTTCGAGCACTTTTTTTCAAATAGGAAAACCCTTTTTATTCACTAAAGAATTTACGTTTTTGGGAAACTAACAAAAATTCAAATGCTGAAAATTAATCTCAATGACACCATGAATTTCCCCCAAATGAGCAAGAGCTGGACCGACAAGCCAGATATCCAGATTAACCCATATCAGCAGATAGAAGACCAAGCCCTCATTAATCTCTGCTTAAACGATCTCTCTCACACAAAAGTTCATATGAAAGTTTAGCATTCAAGCCTTAATAATAAGGAAAAATGCGCCATTAAAATTATTAGCATCAGCCTTTTTTATCTACATTCTGAATATTTACTCCTTAGATCCTTCCTTCAGGAAACCGGGTGTTGAAATCAGACTTGTGACCGAACTGAAGAAAATTTTTTTGAAAAATGGGTACAAAACGATTGTATTACGCCCGTTAGGAAATAATGCAGCGTCAATTCAGATGCATCCGAGAGCCTGCTTTGTACTTAAAAGAGGATTCGCCAAGGGAAAAATATTTTCTTTCATTTGTAAGTAGTATTCTTGCTATAAGCGTAATCAGCGGCTCATTTGTTAAGAAGAATGGAATAATAGCCTTTCCTAAATAGAAATTAATTAGATTTTAAGGAAAATAAAAAATCGCACGTCATCAGAAGAATAGCGATTTTGACGATGCCTATTACGGTGACAATTGGTAGGCATTAAATGCTCCCTTTAATACAGCATTTTTCGATTTTTTCACAATCCTTTGCTGGTTAGAGATGGAGGTAAAAAGAGAGATTTCATGTTAATCGCTTAGATGCTAAGATTTCATCAATAAGGAGTTATTCGGATAAAAGATAGGAAATTCTTTTGGAACAAATCAGAAATTGGAAAATTATTATTTGTCGAGATTGAATCGATTATGAAATAAGTATACCCTTTCAGTTTTCATTCATATCTCTTTTTCGTTTGCGAAGGAATCAAGAATCTAGTATGATGCTTACGTGAAATGGTGTGGATTGAATTCTAAATATATATTTTTCCCTAATCTAAAGTTTACTTCTGAGCTGACTTATTCAATTAAAAGACCAAGTCGATTTGTTCCATAACAATTTATTCATTTCATGGAGTAAAATGTATGTGGGGTTGACTTGCTTATTTCGTGGGAGAGTAGACACATATTTTAATTTTTATGATCGCTCTTTCTATTTTGAAATGGTTCTCTGACAGATTTATACTACTAACCTCTGCAAACTCTAGTAATATCGATCTCTTAAACCTCAAATTTTTTTCTCATTAGTTCAATAAAAGCGATACTGAACAGACGAGATGGGATTTATGCATTACCTGTTTTTTCAAATTTGTGATATTAGAAACGCAGAGGAGGAAAACAAAGAAATAGAGATTATTATAATTTTAGCTCAACAACATATTTTTGCTTTAGGCCATCTTGCATTTAACGCACTCGCTCCCTCTGCACCGATAGAGTTATTTTCTAAGATAAGAGTGGTAAGGTTGGTCCAGGCGGTGTTCTTGCTGATTGCACTCGCTCCCTCTGCACCGATAGAGTTGTTTCTTAACTTAAGAGTGGTAAGGTTGGTCCAGGTGGTGTTCTTGCTGATTGCATTCGCTCCTTGGTCACCGATAGAGTTGAGTGATAAATCAAGAGTGGTGAGGTTGGTCCAGGTGGTGTTCTTGCTGATGGCACTCGCTCCCTCTGCACCGATCTTGTTCTCTGATAAATTGAGAGTGGTAAGGTTGGTCCAGGTGGTGTTCTTGCTGATTGCACTCGCTCCCTCTGCACCGATAGAGTT
>ENA-UOTX01000277-UOTX01000277.1-compost-metagenome-genome-assembly--contig:-NODE-277-length-57288-cov-12.925451_pt1 | contig 57288 bp, 45 predicted proteins | sample MGYA00238143_ERZ746982 | MGnify/ENA primary metagenome ERZ746982 (study PRJEB28758, sample SAMN06268862) | compost metagenome | isolation source: single cell | place: USA: California, Emeryville, Joint... | reverse complement strand
GCTTGTCTTTTTGCATTCACCATCATTAAGGCAGATTACCCTACCTTTTTGTATGTATATTTCTGGATCGTCTTTATCTGAATTTAAGTTAGGCTCTTCTTTTTTCTCCTTCTTCTTCTTGAGGTCGTCCGTTAGTAGCCTGGGAACCAGATGCGTTCAGCATGACACTTTGTACCAAGCTTATCGAAGAAATGTGTAAGCTGCAATTTTCCAGCTTGTAACTAAATCCCTTGGAAGTTTGTCGGATATGATTGTCATCGGTCACCAAATGCCTTAGGTTTCCTAAAACTGCATTCAAACGGACTATTCCTCGTAGTCGCTGTCATAGGAGCTGAGTTTTATGGGATATGACCTGATTATCGTCGTGTAAGAACGCAGCAAAAGAGTCTTCTGGGCCAGAAGAAAAAGATTTTTGCTTTTACTCTTTCTCATTCTGCTTCCTCTTGTAAGAAAAGATTCGTTTAATGATAAAATTTAATAATACGACGAAATCAACTCATTACCTTTGTTTACAAATAGATGTATCTTGTTGCGCTGCAGGACTGCATACTCTTTTGGTGTGCTATATTACTCCGCACCATTTGTTCGAAGTATGAGATTATTTTTTGTTGCCTAGAAAAATTGAATTGGAATGTGATGAAGTTCTAAAATTCAGTTAGGACCTCAAATTATGTTACTAATTGATGAAAGATTTTCCAACTAGACCGACTAGTCGTTCTTTGATGATTCTTGATCAAAATTATTGTATAATTGCTTTGTTTGGAGAAATAAATTAATCATTTGATAATGTTCACTTTTGCATTTGAAAAGTAAAGATTTTCTACAGTATCTGTCTATTTCCACGTTGTATTTAATTTTGAGTGACGATCATTTCAGCATAATCAAGCTTATTTTTTTATGAATATTAAATGATGCCTTGAGATACCCCATTTCGACAAGTTTCCAAATTTCTCTCGAATGTAAGAAATTAGCTCTCATGAGTGAATAATACTCATCAAAGGACCTTTCTCACCAGTAGATAAAAAGAAGCAATGGGTATGAGAGTGATTTTATCAAAAGATATTATTGATCAAAAACGGGTAAATTTTTGAATTTTGTACTTGGAGGGAATTTATTTTTCAAATATTCTGCCTTCATTTTCAATCCATTCAACAGCTTTGTAGTCGAAACGACGCTGTTTGTTCAGTTGTTCGCGAGTTTTTGAGTTTTTGAGGTTTTGTGTCTGACTTGTCGCTTATTTGATTCCTGAAAGCTCATGCATTGAGATTAGTATTTCTTCAATTTTGTTCATGATCCAAAGCTAGGTCAAAAGAGATTTGACCCCAAGTTGTTGGTCACCCTTTGTTTTTTCTCAACAAAACAACTAAATAGTTGAGGCAACATTTTTTTTTTAAAAATGCAAGTATTTATTGTAAAATAATTTTTCCATCGTCCACTTTTCTTATTGCTATAAAGCTGACATTATCCTATATCCCCTTCCTCTCTACTCGATTTCGCTGAAAAAAATTCAACATCCATAAATTTCACATCATTAATGTAAGCATAGCACGGAATTTATTAGTCTAGATGTCTAAAAATTCAGAAACTTAGCAAAACCTATTAATCCTCACTAATACGACTCCCCTGGTAAACCCATTCAGTGCATTCCAATGAATAATCTCGAAAGATTCAATATAATATCTAATACATTTTTCTAGGGGTTTCGACACAGGGTAGGTTTGCTGCTCATAGGCATTTTTGACTCGTTTTAGTGACATTACGTTTTGATATATTTTCGTTCGCTTTTCAGGTTGTGCCGAGAATTTCTTTAACTCTTGAGTACGTACATAAACTATCGGTAGTATCGCTGATTTCGTTACAAGAATGTGAGTTTATAGAATTTTTCGTTATTGACTAAACAGCTAACAGTTCGTATTAATCAGTTTGTTTGAGAGTTAGTCGCAATAAATTACGTACTATTTTGATCGCTATCTAATGCGGTAATTTCGCTTGAGATACATCTTCTACGAATCATCTCTTCTCCCATACTTCTCAGTAGGTGAATAAAGACGAATTAAAAGACGCGGTCTCATTTGCAGTTTGCAATGAATGTATGAAAAGATGAATAAGTAGTTTTCGGGGTTTCTTTCAAAGCGGCACATTCCGCCCGTAAAGCAGCTCAGTTCTTTTATCCTCTCTCTGGTTAATGCGTTTAGCATACAACTGCAATTCGATCGCAGTTTTTTTCGATAATAAGAGTTTTTAACCGCTATAATGCCTCATTGATACCAATAACCAGCTATTGCGGACCTCTAACAGCTCTAACAGCGTATTTAAAGTAGCAGCTATGGCTATTCTATGCTTTAGAGACGTAACTCTCCGACTTCTTTGAAGTTGCAAATTCTTTCCATTTCGAAAAATAATCTAACAGTCAAGATTTTTCATTTCGTTATAGAACCTTAGCTAACTATTTTTACTCACTTGCTTAGCCTAAACTGTTGCAATTGCTTCAATTCTTGCAATTTCGTAAAAGGCTGCCTCACCCAGAATGACTACCAAAAAAAACGCCCAACTACTACAACAATAAACAAATTTTATTCGATTAATGAAGAGACTTAATTGTGAATCACGGTCTGTTTTAATTTTGTTTAAAAGTTAGGAGTGCTTCGATTTGGCTTCAACGGAAATCCTACTTTTGAAAATATCCTGCTAATGACGCGAGGAAACCGAGTATATACTTAACGTAAGCAACAGAATTCGCAATGGGATCTCGGCCACAGTTTACAATTCTCGGGCTACCTTGCTTCGACTCATTTCATGCGTAGAAACTAACTTCGTTATGAGTTACTCAGGTGGCGAATAAATCAGAACCGGATTCGTTTTTTATTTCCGTGCTTTGACTAATTTAGGATTTCTAATTCGCAAAAAATCTGTGCACATTATAATTATAACGGGTACTTTTACAGATAGCTCATTAGCAGTCCTCTAATATATAAAAGAACACCCATTTAATTTCAGTCGTTGATAAAATAACGGATCTAAGAGCTGAGCGTTTGTATTAAAACCAATTATAAGCACCCTCATTTGGCAACAATAATCAATTTCTGTCTTTGACAAATTTCTTTTCAAATCAGTTTTTGAAAACAAAATGTTCCCTTCCAAGACCCAGCCTCAAAGTACCGTACATATGATGCAAGCTCAGCTTGCCAGTATGTTTGCCATCCAGAGCATGCAAGACTACCTCAAGTATTTGATCCTTACCACAAGCATATCCGAAGGAAAGTGCCGACCAATCCAGTCGCAAATCCAATTATTGGACCGCGCTTCAAACGAAATGGTTTCGGAGCCCATCATCGAAAAATCACCGACTTTATCTCCAACAATTTCTGAGCTGGAAACTAAAAAAACTAGCTCTCAAACTCCCTCTAAAGACTCTGGTGATGATACCTCAGAAGGAAGTATCAACATGAAGGCCTGTAGTCAAAAATCACACCGATTATGGAATCTTATGGTGAAGAAATACTCGACGAAGAAGATAAAGACAGCGAAGCCTGTTGAGAATCAAGAAGACGTTGAGGAAGATGAGACTTACCGTAACATCGACGGTGTCTATATCCCTGTAAAAAAGAACCAAGTCACTCAGTAAGCTCGTTAATTATGAATTTGGTCTAATTCATTTATTTAGTATCAGAAGAAAAAACACTTGCGGACATCCAAATAGACCTCATTACGCAAGAGGTCAATGTGGAAGCTGTTACAATCGTAATGGTAGAGACAGAAAGCCTTGGAATTGCTCTCATGACAGGCTCTACGCGCTTGGGCTATGCCATAAATGCTATTTGTTACAGAACCGCTTGGTAATCCTCCTTCACATTGATATCATCGTTCTAACTTACTTCGATTAGACTAAGAAAGATAAAACGGTGAAAGACCCTGCAGAGTCAAATGAAATGAAAATCGAAGAAACACCAGAACAAAAAATTTTTGTCAAACAAGAATGCTAAATTCGGCGAATTTGGCATAAATACATCTCAAAAGAGATTAAAGTTTTCCATTACTACTCCTACTGCTAGATGCTCGGGAAAGTAGTAGAGTTTTCGATGTTGTATTATTTTGTAATAATAGTTACAAGTCCATGTTCAAGCCGTTAGCTATTTTTTATATAATGACAAGCCATGGCTAGGGCTTAATGCCGTGTACAGTGAGTTCACAAATTTTATATCAAGGAGTTTTACATAATTCCTGTCAAAAAAAACAAACATGCTCTCTCTGATAGGTCTGTAAAGTTAATTCTTAGGAAATAGCTTTAAGAATTTGTTCTACGTAGATTAAGAAGAAATACGGCATTCCTATGGACCTTCATGATCTTCATTTAACTCATTAAATATGAAAATTTGTTTGTATTCCTATGATCGATTGTGATTGTCAACATCCCTGAGGATATTGCTATTTACAATGATCGTATAGATTCAAAGGTGGATTTTCCATGTCAATCAAGATACCATTTTCATTGTTAGAATGGAGAGGGTCCAGCAATTATCAGGTCATTTGTATTGAAGAAAAAATTATATTGGATTCGTTGAAATGGTTTCAGATTGAAAAGAAAATTAATTTATTTAACTGTTTGAAAAACTATCAACAACTAACTACATTATTCAAAAAAACTCAAAGTAATGAAAGTTATTTTCGAAAATCTTTTTGCTTTTTCGCTTGACTGACCTCAGGTTTCTGGTTTCGAAGGAAAGTTTGCTTTCTCTCTGCTTTAGGAGCCTCCTCTTTTAATTCATCGTCGACTAAGGAGTTTTTCCCTGATGGAGGCAACACATAGTAGCTTGTTGAAACAAATGTTGTTGTTTGAGTCCTCTTTCTGCTGTTTGGCCTGCTCTCATTTTTGTTATTGGCGAGTTTCAACGTTGAAGAGCGCCCATTATTGCTATTAGATCGCACTGGAGCCACATTTTTCGGCTGTTGGTCACAAATTCCATACTTGGGCTCTTTGACGGGGTTAACTAGAGTCAAGCTGGGAACTTTAGGTTGTGACCTTCTCTGTGGAGATTTGTCGCCTATATAGTTCTCTTGTACCAGAGTTTGCTTTCGAGTTTGGCTGTCTTTTAAATTATTCACCGATTTCGTAAGAACTCTTCCAGTTTTTTCCTTAGATTGCTGAAGATCATAAGATCGACGCGATTTTGACATTGAATTTGAATAATGACGGGCTTCTAATCGTTCTTGTTGGCTGGTGATGGGGCTCTGAATTTCGAGGTCGCATTCTGAGCTACGTAGGGTTAATTTGCTTTCTGGCTTTGGAGAACTATTTATAAGCAGTTTTGTGAGCTTCAAGTTGTTATTCAAACTTGAATTACCTAAATCCGTCAGGGAGGAATGCTAAAGAGTTTTCAACATTATCGCCACTCTGAAGACCTTTGTAAATTGTTGGAATGGTCGCAACTCAAATAATTTAGTAATTACCTTCAGTGGCTTCTTTAAATCCGGGAATGTTTGAGCTGCTGGAATTGGAGCTCTCTCGAAGGGCCGTGGCTTTTCTAACAAAAAACGAGATCCATTAAACGTATCGTAACTGCAACTTACTCCAATGTTTGCTTGTAAATCTTTTTGAAAAGCTCAGCCTGAGTTTGGGGATCCAAACTCTCATCCTTTTTCTCAAAGATGATTCTATTTGATATGATAATAGCTGCAGCTTAAATGAGAATATTTGCAAAATACTTGTATAAATCATGAAAGCCTTGAAACGCACTTCGTGAGTCGAGTTGTGCACAATACTCATCGATATGGTCGGAATTGATTCTCTGTAAAGAGTTAAGTTCGTGGTTAATTTCTTCTGAGCTGCTCCTATTTAACAGAAGAGATATTAGAATTATAAGGCTTTTGAAATAGGCTCAATTACCACTTCTTTGAACCTGGCTGCATCGAGACATTATCCAATGTGCTTTGGCTACCCAGAGCTTGGGGGGACTCTGTTTCAGTTGGCAGATCATGGTCAAAACCGTTCACAGATCTAACTAATGGTGCAGCATTCCCTGTGCCTTCAGTTCTTTTCTCATTTTTTATCATAGGTAGGGGCACTTCTCGATCTTTATGAGTAGTAGCTGAGCCTTCCAAATTAGGCTCAGACTTCACAGAACGATGTCGTTCAGGGGATGATCGACTTGTTTGAGCTTGTAACTCGAATGTCAAGGCATGTTGAAGACTAGTATCTCCAGCTTCTTCTGAGTTAATAAGGGATAAGGAAGCATCACATGCGTTTATTTTTTCCGAGTTTTGCGCGTATCTCGTTGCAGTTTTCCCTTTCGTCTCTTCTTCATTATTTCTTTGTTGTGAAGCTTCCTCACAAACGACGATAGAAGGTTTCAATGGTGAAGAGCATTTGCTCTGCTTCTTTAAGAACATCGCCTCGTAGTTCACAGACTCTTCATGTCTCGGAGTGAAAAACTCTGTATAAACGGAAAATTTTGCTTCAAGGACAGCATCTAGTTTTTCAGGCCCGCTGATGAGAGCCTCATTATTACCCTTCGGTATCAAGTTATCTGCTGCCATAGTGATATCATCGGTTTCTTCCTTTAGAAGGTTGGCTTCTGCATCATCGATATGTGCACTCAGTTGCCTTACTGACTCTGTTTCAAGGATTTCATTTCTAGATTCATCAATTTGTGGTAAATCCGCTCCTTTAGGGACTAACAGATAACGGTTATTGTTGCCTTCGAGAGAAAAATCACCTCTTGTATCACCAAAGAGGGTTTTTTCGCTGCTCTCCTTTTCATTCTCAGACCCTTTATTAATAGAGTTCCTCGTGGGACGTTCTACAACATGCTGGAAGTCGCTGATAAACCCATCATATTTCCCAGATTTCAGCGATGTTTTAGCTTCATGCGACTGTGGCATTTTCTCTTTTCTATCCCAAAAGTCTCCGATTTCAAGAGTATTGGTTCTCATATCTTGTTTTTCTCTCATCTCTGGTGTTAAAGAGTTGAGAATTTTGTCGGCAGAGCTTAATTTATCTTCGAAATTCGGTGATTGCTTGTTGAAACTCTGCTCTGGAGATCTCATTTCGTCTTTTGGGCTTCTCAAATAAATCGACTTGATATCACTGAAATTGAAATGGTTGATGTTAGACTCTTCAATTCTTCTATGATTAATTCCGCTATCATTTACAGAAAATCTTCTGTCTCGGTCCACACTCATCGATCGATCGCTCACAGTGCACCGTCCTTTCTTTTTAAACGACTCGAAGATTCGATCCAACTCACTAGACACCTGCGCTGTGATTTTCTTCACCAGAGCTTCTTTGTCCAATAATGGCTGCTCTTTGGAGATTTGTGGGGTAATATCTTGCTTTCTTGGCTCTGAAAGTGAATTTTCACAATATTTATTCGAACTGCATGACCTAGCAGGTGACAAGATCGTAGAATTATACTCTACTTGGAGGATAGCGTTGCTATTGCCAGATGTAGGATTCGCTTGCAGCCTCCCAACCGATTTCAGACACTTGTCGAGTTCACGCAGATCTTTTGTAAAACAATTGTCCGCATATCGAAACTGATTATGAGCGAGCGCCGCTCTTGTTGAAAACTCTTTCCAGTCAAATCGATTGTTATTTCCCATGGGTTCTGACTGCTTTGTTGCAAAGTTGTTGTTTGCACGGAGGTCGAGATGTATTGACTCTGAGGCGATGGAGGGGTGGTCTGTTCTAGCTGAAGGCTCTTCGTTCTCTGCGAGAACTGGCTGGTCCAAGATCGCCATACTGAGCCTTGGACCAACATTTTGATTGGAAGCTGACGAGCTCACTGATTTAGATCTAATGGTTGAGTTCAAATGCTTCGTATCCTTTTTCAATTCATTCTGAGGACTTTTAAAATCTGAGGTTGTGCTGCCAGAGTCAATCGTAGGAGGAATATTTCTGGTACTTGAGTGGGGTCTTCCTCCATACTCTTCACTTTTTCTCGGTAAATCGTAAGGATCGATCGAATGAGCGCCATTGTTTACTTTCTTCATGAAAGGGTTCCTTGACTGATTAAGATTCTCTTCAGCCTGTTGAAGCCTTGTTTTTGATCTGTTTGGAGTGATGCATCTTTCATTCAATAGAGGAGTTGTTGCACCGTATTCACGGTGACTAGCCTGACTCATTGCAGCAGACCTCCGATTTGTGAAAATAGCGTCTGTTTCTAGTAAAGTTGGGCTAATGGCTCTTCTCGATTGAAAGTTCTCATCCATTTTATATTGAAACATGAGATTGTTTATATGCGAATTCTGACAACGAGCTGAGTCAGTAGGATTGAGATTCAAGCTTTTCACCTCAGACACATTTAAAGGATGCCCGCTGACCTCATTTTTCATATCATAAATGGTTGAGTGTAATTGAGAGCTATATCCTCCCTCATTTAACCCATCCTTGGCTTCACTATACTTTCGAAACAGACTACGAAGCAATCCTGAATTTCCAACCGAGAGACTGAGTTTCCTCGCAGGATACAACCTGAACTTTTTGCCTGGAGAAGTACTAATTGTCGTTAAGAGGTGACCCAAATTGATGTTAGGAATCGTTTCGTCTTTTTCGTTGGTTGGTGAGCCATATCTGTTATCAGAAGTCTTTGGATCTGGATTATTCGTTTGCCATGTAGGATAACTCTCTGTATGTGCTCTCGTATTGATGGATTCCATATTATTTATTTTGAGTTCTCGAAGGACAATTGATTCTCGGGTTGGAACCTGCAGTCGGTTTCTTTCAGTCGCCACAGAGGCGAGACTGTCGTTTGAAGTTCTTCGATTTAAAGCAGGACTGTCTTGCATGCGAATCGAATGAATTTGTTTTGAAAAATTTAACGACTCTACTCCAACTTATTTATCAAAACTGAATTTCGCAAAGCAAAAGATCTGTAAACATTAATTTAGTTGAATAATAATGAAGAATCTTGTTATTCATAAAATCAATTCGTATCAAGTCAAAATTGTGGAGTTCTTACTGACTTATAATAGCTTTGCTGAAGTAGAATACAAACTCATTCTTTCATATATAACCTAATGAGCATGAGTATGAACTTGAACAAGCATCAAATAGAAACCAATAGTGAAACAAATCATCTCTTCAATAAGGTTAGACAAACCTCGTTTTTCGCCCTTCGCAATTTGTGCGATCTCAGGCAACATGTGAGACAGAGTGAGATATAAAAATGACCCTATCGTGAATCCGAATAGGTGGTCGATAATTTCACTTGTAAAAGAAAGCGCTAAGAGTAAATGTGTCAGAACAGAAATGTAAGAGATAATAAAATACCGAATAATCCTCCAATTAAGGCTCCGGTCGATGTGATTAATTGAATCGACAAAATTGTTGGTAGAGAGAACCCTCTTTTTGCAAGAAAAGCATAATCTCCGATTTTGTGAGAGAGTTCGTGTAGAATCGTTGCTAATGAGACAGTGATACCAAACTGAGTACCTACAAGAATCACAGTAAATCGAGAGATTTTGGAAAACTTACTTTTGAAAAACGCGACAGTTATTGCAAGACCGTCCAACCCGTTATGCAAAAAATCAGCAGCGAGATGCATCCATACAACATGCCCGTGATGGCCGTGGTCGTCGTGATCATGGGAACCCCCATCATGCTCGTGACCTTTCCCACTTGTGGAGTTAGAATGAACTTCTAAATTTTCCGGTTAACACCATAGAAAGCAAGTAAAGTTGTACTATTTGCAGGCTTTGAAGATAGTGCTATGACCATTATTCTTTCAAAGGCGTAAAACACCAGTATCCCAGCGAGGATTGTGTAGTAGCTATCTGGAAATTGGTGATGATGTGAGTGCGAATCGTGCGTTTTCGTGGAAGATTGATGCAGAGCGAGATGAGGAACTACATGTAGAAATGTGTCGCCGATGATACTTCCAATGGTAAAGCACATCATCAATTTCAAGCTGCCAGGAGATATGGAAGAAATAGCTTTAAGAATGAGATAGAGGGGGAAGTTAATGAATGAAACCAAAGAAATTCCCATGACGATTTGAACTCCTTTGTTTTCGTCGAAACCATAAAATGTTTTTAACAATCGATTGGTGAGATATTCCATCCCTGCAATAATTTTCTTTGCGAATCGCTTGACATAAAATTTATCATCGTTTTGGGGATGAGAGTCCTGTCGATGACCATGGTGGTCATGGTGATCATGACTATGATGAGAATTTAGATGCTCATGATCATGACGTTGCACTTTTTCAGTGTGAGTGTGCGGATTTTGTTGTGTGGATTCTGGATGTGCGACCGCAACCCCTTCGTTTAACAGTATTAGACTCACTGTCATTGTAGATACAAACAATATGAAATAGGTTTTCATGCGCATTATCTAAGGCCACGCTAAAGATTTCTTGTTTTAATTATATTTTTTTAATATATTGGGATATCTTTGAGGATTTACTACAAATTTTGAGTATAATTTCGAAAGTAGGGCCGATCCAGTGGAATGTCAATGAACCTCTCAAATAGCAATTCAAAAAGTTTATTTATTGTTTGAATTGAAAGCATCTGATATTTTTTTTATTAGGGTTCAAATATTATGAGCTGTAGCATCATGGCTTAACATATTGAAAATTGGATTATAGCTTCAAATCGAATCGAACTATGTTAACTTCAAATTTTCAGAATTAATATTGCAGCCCATCATTTCGCTAGAGCTTACTTCCCAACATTCATCACATAATTTTCTATAAAAATATCCATATATGCATCTCAATATATTCTTTCTGCTACGCAGCGGAAGTAAGTTGAGACGAAAGAGCCGATCTTATTTATCCAATATGTTTAAGAGACTGCAAATTCTTAGCTGGAGAGAATCACAAAATTCGTTGTTTGATAATGTTTATTGAGAGCAATCGACCTCAATTACATGAAAATTGTCACAGATTTTTTTACAGTTAGAAAGTTAGAATCAAGCTTTTAGTCTCTAATCTTTGCATGATTGAGGGACCGCACGTATATGATGTCGGTAGTTTCGCCTAGATTTGTCCCACTAACTGGCTGTGAATCTTAGGTTGGACCTAATTTGAAAAAAGGAGTGAATTTTGGGGGTTTTAGGGCAATTTACGCATGATTCAATGCAAGTGACCCAATCTCTAAGAGGATACATACAATTTTTCTCAGGGTCAGCAGACTTCATGCTCTTGAGGGCACTTTCGCATCTGCCGAGTTTATCTTGGAACCATTTGCAGGATGGCTTGCAGAATTCAATGAGCTTTGGTTTTGGATCAACGCCCTTTTGGATCATAGAGCGAACGGATGATGGATTGCCTAAGTCGACTTGGTCTGTTGCTGTTTGCATTAGTACTGATCTTTCAAGCCCAAACTGCTATTCAATTTCCAATATTAATTATTGGGTTTTAAAATCTCACACTTAACCCGGCCTTTCGTATCTATTCATTAAATCGATTTTCAATGTCAAAGACTTTGTTCCTGACAATAATTTCAGCTCAGGTAAGAGTTTCTACTCAAGCTATAATGTTTCAGGAAGCTCATAGACTTACATAAAAATCAATTGATACCTTAACAACAAAGAAGGAAAATACAGATGGGTATAAACTTATTGGCATCCATAATTCTAAGAGCAATGTTACAATGAATTGCCTCAGGGTATTTTAACAACAAAATATTGCATCCTCATGAGAATAGTTAACATAAATAACGCCATTTTTGAGCTCTAGTAATTAGAGTGAAAGATAAATGCTACTCAAGACGATTATGGATTAATTGAACTCATACTTTAGAACTGTTTACCAGGCCAGTTTTCTGTATTTTTTGAAAATATTCGGAAAGTATTTAGGAGTAGAATCTGATTGTCTATTTCCCAGATAATCGACACAAACAAACCAAAAGTTAAATTACACTATTTATTCCAATCACATTATGCTGCAAATATTGTCGGGACGAAAATTGCTAAAAAGGAGACGCATTGATTTTTCTTGAAGCCAATCGATCAATTACTACAAGTCCGTTAAGAAAAGTACGCACTTATTGGAATCTCGTTCCTATTGTATTACATCTCCCTATTTCATATTTTTAAAGAAAACTGACTAACTAGCAATCCTTCCAGAATAACAGTATTTAAGATCGTCAATGCGCAATCCAATTCTGTTGTCTAATCAATCACTTGAATCCAACAATCTTTGAATGATCGGGCCTTAACTATCTTCAAATCTGAGAACGGAATCTCTCTTTTCTACGTGGTATTAAAAAATAGCCATCAATGCCACTTTTTGTGATGATTGACGAATGCTATAATAATCTATAATGGTTTTTTGGTTTTCGTTATTCCTTAAAACACATGCGTTAGAGTGAATACATTTAATTTAGTCTCAACGCAATAGTGTCTGAACGAAACTATTGATAAAAATTATTTCAAGGATTCAGATTCACAGTATTTACATGTCCGCCACTAAGAGAAGCGAATTCTTAGACGATTATCCAACGTTTTTATCAATCTTCGATCTGTTCGGACAGGATGTACGCTTACATATCAATCGAAAGTATCTCTACCGAACATCTCTCGGCGGAATTTTGACTCTGATCGCTGTGGCTCTCGCTCTTTGGCAATCCTACTACCTATTCAGTAATTCAATAAACCACTCCAAGCCAGTAATAACTTCTCTGGAAAACTTCGATGCCGATCCCTCAAATTCCATTCATCTCACTCCATCTGATTTCATTTTTGCTCTCAGCGTAAAAGGGAATCAAGATCTCGACTTTAATCGAATGATTTTGAGTTTTAGTCTTTATATTGTCACTCACGACACCATGCAGAAGCTCTACACCAGTATTCCTCTTCAAAAATGTACTTCTGAAAATTTTGGAAACTTTAGTGTGAATTTCCCAATTTTTGGAATGGCCAATTTGCTCTGTCCCAGCAATTTTGAAGCTGATCTGCGCGGAAGCGTGTTGGTGAATAATTTCAGTAGGCTCGAGCTGCAGGTCTCGCGGTGTAAGAACGGCAGCAGTTCGTACAGCTTTGATTATACTTGTCAATCTGATGACGAAATTGATCAGGCTCTAGCCAATGAAGAAATGTCAATCGCATTGGTGTATTCAGACAATGTCCTTGATCTTCTCAACTTCACACACCCACTTTCAAAGAAGATTTTTTATTTAGAATGGCCGCTTCCAGCAGATTCGATAAAGAAAACGGTTAGTATGAAACTCCGAGAGAACGTCATCACGACTTACTCGAACATCTATTCCTCTAGCGAGCAGAACGTTACGACTGCTTTTACGATTTATGATAATTGGCGAGAGACTACTTCGAGCCTCAAAGATAGCACACTCTTTTCCCTCTTGCTCAGCCGAGACGAGCTAATAGCGAATTATACGAGAGAATATTCGACGCTCACGGCTGTTCTGGCGAGTCTAGGAGGATTGTTAAAGATCTACCTCGCTGCTTTAGGAGCTGTCGCGATATTCTATAACAGATTTTCCTACAACATGGAAGTGATGAATGAAGTCTATGAATTCGAAAGCGTTGAGGACGCTGATCGCCAGAAACAGATAACCACCTGGCAAAAAAAGCTGAAACTAACGACGCAAAGCTCCAAAGACCCTAGTCAAGTAGAAGCGCAATTAAAGTCAATGACCGAGAATTTAGCCGAGTCTCTCGCTGACAAAAACCTCTTTTTTAATTTCATGCAGTATATTTTCAGTCTTCTAACGGGATGCTGTCCCTGCAAATCTCGCCTCAAAACTAGAAGGAAATTATATAAAATGGCCCAGCGGGAACTGAGAAAGGATATGGATATCATACATATAACCCAAAAACTCCAAGAATTTCAGAAATTCAAAGAACTCTTTTTCAATCCCGATCAACTTGAGGTATTTGCGTATACTCCAAAACCCTATTTAAAAATCCCTGAGAGAGAGAAAGTATATATTGGCAGAAAACGAAACACCTCTTTCGTTGATTTACGGCGAATACGACGGACTGGAGGACGACAAGAAGATTCAGCTGGACATTACTCTGAATTCCGTCCTTTCATGAAATTGTTTGACGCGTACCAACGACTGAAGAAGGACACGAGTATAGATAGCATCCTGCTAAACAAATTGTTGCTTAAGAGGCTTGATACAGGCATGAAGCAGGCGCTTGAGAAAATGCAAAGAGAGCTTGAAAAAAAAGAGGCTTTCTCAGAAATGTATAATGAGTTTGGATCAGTAAGAAATAAACAAGAGGAAGCTGCTAATAAGCTCAGTAATGTCGTGAAACGGTTGAAGGGTAACAAAGAACTCCAGAGTAAGCTTGATATAGGAAACGCAAGCTCTCCGCAATCATTGATAAACCCGGAGCAGCTTGATAATAAGGATGAGCCGAAGGGGCTTATCCAGCATGCTATTCTGATGAATTTTATTAAGCGCCAAATTGCTAATCCTGAAACTTCTTCAATTCAAATAGATATGTCATCTGTTGAAGGAGCAACTCTGCCGCAAAAGAGAGCAATATCGAGTATTCGTATGGATAATGAGAGTGGTACAGTCGGGAAGATTGGAGACGATGAAGAAAACGCGCCTGAGTTGTTTGAGAATACTCAGAGTCCGCCTATTTCAGCGATAAGGTACGGAGTTAACGAAAAGCTTCAGGTAAATATAGATGAACATCTAGAGAATTCGAAGAAGGTGCGTTTTAAACGCTATGATTTAGAGAAATCTTCTCTTAAATATCTGCAACAGGCTTTCAATATTCAAATGGATTCTCCTTAATTCAATAGGAAGATCAGAACCTACCAATATTCTTCTGTCAGAAGAAGGATATAATCAAAACTTTTTTGCAATACTCGTAATGACTGGAAAGCGCTTAGTAGCAGTCCGTCTTCATCGAGAAAAGCGCATAAGAACTTCGCAAACCTTTTTGTGAATGTTTTACTCACAGCCGTTATATTTTCACTTCAGAATAAAGAAATAAAAAATCCTTTTAATAAATTTTCGTCTTTGTTTTTTTCTCTTTTTTTGAGTTTGAATCTTCGATGTTGTAATTGCACTATTGTATCGAAATAGACTTCAAATGAAATAAGAGATTATGACCCTTCCTCTTATGAGGAAAGATCACTGAAAATTTCTTTTTTGCTAGGTATCTAAAATAAAGCGTATTTGCCGTGCTGAAGAGCTCCTAAAGATATTTTAATTAATTATAACTTTTATTTCTGCTACTTATCAATGAATATTGCATCAGAAAATCAGCAAACAGACGAACAGAGAGCGGCACAGATGGCGAATCCTGACATGGATCACCTCTCAAACCACAGACTGGTCGAAGTGAGACAAAACAGAGAAGAACCCAATAGAGTTTCCTCAACAAAGGTGTATCCGCAGCCTCCCAATAATCAATCACTTCCAGACGAGTCGAAACCTAGATTTTTTAAAGAAGATGATGGCTTTTTAATGAAAGTCTGTAAAGTGTTCCTTGCTATTTTGTGCTGTCCCTGTGGAGTCGTCTATCTTTGCTGTGACTATTGCTGCACTCACTGGGAAGAAATATGTGAATCATGTTGTAACTGCGTTGAAAAGTGCTGTGCTTGCTTCTGCGGTGCTCTCGAGAAATGCTGCGATTGCTTTTGTGAGTGTCTCGCAGGATGTTTCACGTTTTTCTGTGAGAAACCTTGCGAATATCTTGGAAAATGTTGGGGGAAATTTTGTGAAGGTTTAGAAGAATGCTGCACGAAATGCTGCGAGTGCTGTGAAAAGTGTCTCGAAAAACCATGTGAACTTATGGGAAAATGCTGTGAGTCACTCGGTGAATGTTGTGGGAAATGTTGTGATTCACTCGGTGAATGTTGTGGGAAATGCTGTGGCGCCATTGGAGATTGCTGTGCATGGGTCTGTGAAAAAATATTCAATTGTGTCGAACCTTGCTGCAAAGCAATAGGGAAATGCTGCTCATTCTGCTGCAAAGCAATAGGGAAATGCTGTTCATTTTTCTGCAATGCGATTGGGGCTTGCTGTGGGTGGATTTGGGATTCCTTACTCGAGCCATACTTTAAGCTCATAGGAAAATGCTGCAGCGCATGCTGTAGAGTAATCGGTTCGTGCTGCGAGAGTTGTTGTAATGGGATCTCAGCTTGTTGCGGATGGACATGGAACACTCTACTCAAGCCTTTCTTTAAGCTTATTGGAAATTGCTGTACAGCAATCTACGATGGATGTCTTGTCCCTTGTTGCTCAGCTTTGAAAAGCTGCCTCAATGCAATTTACGAATCATGCATCAAGCCAATATGTAAAGCAATTGCAGACTGTTTTAAAGCAATTTATGAGTCATGTGTGAAGCCAATTTGCAGTGCAATTAAAGATTGTTGTAACGCTATTTATAATATGATTGTTGAGTGCTGCAATAGTGTAAAATCTTGTCTCGGGTCTTTAGTATCGTAAATCTTGCGCTACAGTGTAATGTTCATTATTCTGTTTGCAGGAAATACATTATTAAAGTTCCGTATTTCAATGTTCCTTAATTATCCACTAATTGAGATATCTCTCGAAAGTAAATAGGATATCATAAGCAACTAAGAAAAGCTTTCTCAATGAGCCTTTGTTTTAAGAGCTTGCTGTATGTGTCTTAGTGAAAACATCAACAAATGTTGTGGAAAATATCTTTTATAATTTTGCAAACTTATTGGCAGCTGTTGTGAGAAGATATGTGAGGTGCTGTCTAAAAGCTGCTTAGCAATATTTGGAAAATGTGTCTCATTGGTCTGTAGAAACTCTTATAAATTTGTAGCTTCTTGCTGCAAAGCAATTGACACATGGTTTGGACGAGCTTTTTACTCTCACGTTTACATATGATCGGCAAGTGCTCCAAAGTCATTTTCTCAGCTGCAAAAGCGCTCTGCTCAGCGGTGAAAAATTGCTTCGAGCACTTGGTTCAAAGATCAAGAGTTGCAAGCAATTAACAATTCATGCTTAGCACCATTATGCAGTCAATTCAAAGACCGTTTGAAAACTATTAAAAGCTCCATAGTAGCAATTAAAAACATGATCACGGACTGTCTCAGCAGTATCACGTCCAGTCTCAAGTCGCTTGTCACTTAGGTTTTACATTTATCGATCTTACTTCTAGTTGACTAAGGCGGTCAAACGGATAGTTCGCTCTTATATTTCCAAATTTTTATACGTTTAGAACTTACCAATGTCACTCATAACAAGGAGTGATCTAAGGCTGGCGCAAAATCTCTCCTGAAAAAGCAATTCAAACAAAAATGGCTATTCATTATTTAACAACAGTATGAAAATAAGCGATACATTTTGAGGATAAATAGCGTTTATTCACTTGAAATAATCAGACATCCTCCCTAATTAGCACTTAAAATATTTTCTTATGAATCAGCTTGCGTTCCTTTGGCGTTTTCCTCAGCTTGAATAATTTGATCAGCATACCTATCGATGTCGTCCGCTTGAATGCCTTGAGACACCGCATCATTGCCATCGTCTCCTCCGAGTTCATAGTTATATCCGCTTACATATTCTTCATTTTCCTTGCTTTCTTCTTCTTCCTCCTCTTCAGGGTCAGATTCTGGAATGTCCTTGAACAATTCTGGGTGTGCCTTCTTAATTTTTTCCTCGAATTCTCTGTCGTAGTCCTCAGCGGACTTTTGAGGCATAACTTGAGACTTAATCAATGCTTCGGCCTCTAAATATTCTTTGGATTTCTCAAAATCTTCTTCTAGCTCTTTAATTTCCCCTAAAGGATCGACATTCTGCATTTCTTTGATTTTTTTATCCAGGTTCTCGATTAAATCTTGCTCTGTGCTCTCTAACAAGATGGAATTCGATCAACACTAGATTATAGACTCACAAAATACCTGCAAGCTTGAGGTAGTCTTGGACTCCCTCTTGCATGTGTTGTAAATCATTCAGGAAATCACCGATCTGCTTTTTGCGTTTCATATGCATTTTTTGGAGTTCTTCTTGTTTCTGCTGTAGAGAGATACTGTCTTCATAGGCTTTCACCTTGCTCATTGTTGTCTAGAATGTTGCAGTTAGGCTAACTAATTATTTTGAAAAAGGGTTACTTCAGTAACTTTCTTGAGCTCTTCCATCTCTTTTAGCATTTTCTGCGTATCGAGTTTCTCTATCAGCTGCTGGGCTTCTTTTTCAAAAGCTTCAAGTTGTTGGAAAGGTGTTCTATGATCGGAAAAACAATGTTATGATAACCAACTGAGAAAAATTTACTCGTCAATTTGCGTGAAGACGACGCCTTTTGCTAGTCCACAATCTTTGATTTTTTGTACCATAGCCTATTGATACGAGCCATGTGAATTTTTCATACTTGAATTGCAATTTTACTTCGATTTCTTCAGGGTCTTCTAGTTCTTTGTTCTTGTCCTTTGTCATTATGGCCTAGAGTATTAGCGTGATTAGCGTTCTGAAGTTCGTAATAGAGCTCACATAGAGTTTGTTCGCGATTTCTGCTGTCTTTTCTCGCTCAATTCTCTTTTCTGCAGCTTCTCGAAGAGCTTTTTCTTTGGGCAGAAACTGAGGTCATAACAATTGATTATTTTTCAATATATGCATTGTTGATTTACCTCGTCCTTGACTGAAATAATATTTGCTCTAAATAGTTTATGGTCTGGGTTATAAGCTTCTAAAGTCTGGTCGATCTCCTCCAACCTGTCAAACAAAACTCAGTATTTTGAAAAGGAGCAGTCATGAATACCGCTTGGTGACCTCAGTCGGGAGTTGGAAAGGGTTTTCTTGAATTTGTTGGGTTTTTCCACTACTCTCGCGGTTTTGGGCATCAGCAATCAATTCGTCTAGTTTTTTCTGGTCTTCTGGACTCAGCTTTGTCGTAACAAAATCCCGATAAGGATCGAAAGCCTCTTCAATGTTCTTCTGAACGAAATACTAATGAAAATTGCGTTTAGGTTGAACAACAACAAACAATATAATATCTACTCCTGTAGGTTTTCCAGACTTTGGCTGAGTTTTAGAAGGTTTACCCACTGAAGGCTCTTTCTTCGAGCTTTTTTCTGGAGACTGTACTGTCAGCTGGCTTGTGCTTGTCGATTTCTTTTTCCATTCCGTCAAAAAGAGCTTTTCCTTTCTAAATAATCCAAAATTTCAATACATTAGCCCATGACATCTTTCTTACAAGTCGTCCATTGACATCTGACCAACTTCTTCAGGATCAAGTTCGCTTAGCTGCTTCATTTTTTCGATATATTGCATTTCTCGATAGCTTCTTTCTTTTTCAGCGAGAAGTCTATCGAGTTTTCTAATCTGATCTCTCTTTTTTTGAAGTTCTAAGGTGGCATTTTTTTGGCCCTGTCAAGTAATTCAATATCAATACCACGCATGCAATTTGAAAATACATACCCCGTCTTTCTGTTTTTTCGAAGGACTACCCATTTCAACATCTGAATCGCCTCCGCCGTTCTGGTTGTTTGTATTAGGATCGCCTTCGTATTGGAAATGTTTAGAATAGTCATATATTTTCTGATCGGCTTCAACGATCATTCCTTTATCTTTAAGGTCTTTGCGAGCCATCTCTTCATTGTAGGCCATATCGACGACTTGATCGAAGTTTTGTGGGAATTCAACCAGAGACTCTCCGTCTTGAGTCTTCAGAGATTTGATGTGCGAAATCACCTCACCGAAGAGCCTTTCTTTAGATTTCTGTTGCAATGCAATCTCTTGAAGTCTGACAAACATTTCATGAGAAACCCCTCGATTTAAAGCGAAGATACTTTCTGTTAATATCATCATAACTAACGCTTAATCCTAGCTCTTCGTCAACGATTTTCTTTGAGGTAATATTGCTGCTATAAGTAGTTCGATTTAGAGATGTTACAATTAGTGGCGCTGATTACCTTGTATCGAGATTCTGTTTCATATGGAAATCTGCAAATTGAACATTGTCGTAACTGTCTTCGCCTAAATTTGATGCTCCTTCAATCATAAGAACGCTGCCAAATCGACCCGCTATTTATTATTCAAAGGAAAATCAGCATTCTGAGGGCGGAAATGCATATATCTACATTCAGACAAGTCATTTGGATCGCGAGATTTTGTTTCATTCTGAGTTGATATGATTGAATGCTCTCTGGCCGATTGTTTAGCTGAGTCTGTTTCAGTTATCGAGGCTTTCTTCTTGAGCTTTGTATCGAACGGTTTTGATGTTGCTTTCTTTAATTCTTGAGACTGTTTAGCATCTAATTTTTCATTTAATCTTTCAGTTCCGCGTTTGTTGAATGCAATTACCGAGATCTTTCATCGGTGATGATGTAAAGCTGAGGAGATCAGTCTAATGAGAGAATAAATTATCAACCAAGAGCATTGGAGATGAGAACTACGAGAGATCCTTCAGGATTGCTGCTCTGATAAGTAGTTTGACTGCTTATTTTTTGTAATTTGGCTTCTGTGAAACTGGAGTGAGCTGCGGATATGATTAATGGCTTACCTTTCTTCGGCATAGATGAAGTAGTGAATGTTTTGGAGAATGCTTCATTTATCTTAGCGTTCGAAGAATCGGGAGCAAGGACTTGCATCTTTCCCAAAGGCTCTAGAAAAACCAGGAGAAAGATTAGGTTCAAAGTTGAAGGTAGGTTAGTTAACTGCTATCTTTGGCTGAGCTTGGGCGGCCTAGTGGCAGGACCTTCCTGTTTCTGTCGCTTTGAGACATCTCGTTTCTTGCAATTTAATTCAAATTAAAGGAGAAACGTTCCAGATTATTTAAAAAGCTGCTGTGTACTTGCTAACTCCTCAGAAATTATTTCTTAAACACCTAATAAACTGCCAGGTCAACTACTGAATTATGATAGAGTGTGGAATTAGTGTCAATCTAATATCTCCCATTTCAATCCATAATATAATTGAAAAAATTTCTTTTGTGAACTGTGTTGATTCAATATTGTTGAAGTATCATTACTCATAGGATATCAAAATTTCAAAGTTTTTTATTCTTGTATGTGATAATGTTTTCGAAAAGAAAGCTTGTATTAAACATTGCTATCTACAGAACATAATCTTGTTCAACAACGAGTTGATTCCGCTTCAGAGGGGAAAACCCAATCAAAAAAGTGGGACGAGTCAAACTTAATGTTTGAAATCAAAGTTGAAGGTTAAAATATTTGTTTTTTGAGAATGGCTGCTATTTCTATCTGGAAAGACAGCTCAAATTCCTATAAAACCAAGGTTGCAATTCCATAATCGAGCACACGATGAAATTAGAGTTACTCACTCATTGAAAACGAGAGAAATAGAAGGGATTCTGTCAATTGATAGCAATTGATAAGTTTGATTTTTTTCCATACCTTCAACATGCAACAAGTAGTCTAAAAACATTCAGGTTATACACTTCATAAGCACCAGCAGAAATAAAGCAAAAAGTTTTGGATATAAAGTACGAATCGAGTCAATAATTTTTAATGCGAAGATTCGAATAAGAAACAAAACTGGTGGAGGAATGAATTATGAGTTTAGAATTAACTTGCATTGTGAAAGCGAATTACCTTTCCTTAACTACAAAGGCTTTTCTCGACTCGCAGCTCCCGCTTATATCGATATCAACGGTTGATAATACTTATTTTCTATGAATTCTCATTAATATTTCTCTCGCATTAGATAAGACTGCATACGAACATCGAGAACTCATTCTGAAACTAGAGAATCTCCAGTTAAGACAAGAAATCGATCAATTAAAAGAGAAACTAACGCAAATTTCTCAAGAGAAGGTTCGGGTGAAAAAAGTAAATGCTTCACCAATCAGATCTACGACTGCAGGAAGGAGCGGAAGAATACAACTTCGAACTCAGAAATCACCTTATAGTTTCTCTCCCAATGAAAAAAAGGACGCACTCTATAAATCTGTCAATGATGTCTATCAACAGCATCAACATGAGCAGATGCTCGATAGATTGCTGGCTCATATTATTTCAAAGAAGGTTTCCTCAAATTCTGTTGGTAGAAATAATCAGCTTCAACAACAAAGAAGCAAATCCGCAAAAAGAAACGAACGAATGAAAAAATTTACATAGAATGCCCCAAGGTATTAGTATCATAATCGAGGCTTTATGAGTGTCTCAACTCTAGTGTTTCAGTGAGCATATTCGCAAAAATGAAGGGAATCACTTCAACACAAGAGATAAATTAATTCCTTTAATTATCAAAAGGAAGGGTCTCATTCCCAACCAAAATAAACATTTCTACCTGTGAAATATAAGGGTTTACGTTGTTGTATGCTTTATCTCAATTAATTTCATTTTCAAGATCAATCATCTCTTAAGCTATTCACGAAAACACGTTTCTTCTTCATAATTTCTCGGACAAGTAATTAGAGATTTTGCTGTTTTCCCAATTGACTGATTCTATGCTGCCATAAATCTTTTTCCAGCGCACAGCAGAAATTATTCAGGGGTACTTATTCTTGTAAATTTTCAGGCATATTAACGCGATATCGTATCTATCCAGAATCACCTATAGTTGATCAAATTAATTTTAGTTGAAGTTCTGAGTGATTTCTTACCAGAAAGAGTTTTTCAAGTGACGTGGTTTTTCAAAACAACAGCCTTAAATTACTAAATCACTTTATATGCCTTGCTGATGCAGGCCTCCGCCCACAATATTTCCTGATAGAGATACCTGACACACCGAGCCAGATCTCTCAAATATCATTGAGCAGATGCAATTTCAGATGAGTTAGGAATGATGAATAGATCTTCACGAACTAAATTGAAAAAAACCAATTTCTAACAACATAGAGTAAGCTCATTCGATCCTTAAGATTTGAAGAATAATAAAAATCCCAGGTCTTATATCTATCAGAAAAGCATCCATGCCTAATTAAATTGATTTTAGACTTAACCAAAGCTATGAAATCCGACGACGGTTCGAAAAACGAAAGTAAGTGTATTGACTGTCACGTTTCAACTTATCACTCCTAGATACTCCAGCAACGGAACTTGAAGAAAGCTTAAGAGCCCTCAAAACCTACAACCCCAAGGATTTTTATCTGGAAAACAGCTATGTCGATGCAATGGACTCCTATTCGATGTGGAGAGTCGCAAAAATCCTCGAGATAAAGGATACTGTGGCAAAGGTCAACTTTGATGGATGGAGCCACAAGTGGGATGAAGTACACCTCACTTCTTTTCCGCCTCTGAAAAGATTATTCTATTTTTTCATTAGCAAATCTCATTATTGGGGAGCAAAATTGCGCCTTTAAGGAAATTCACACCTCCATACACTGGGCCAAATAAAGCCTCTATCCGCGATTTTGACCTCGAGTCCTCGAGAGAGTACATCGCTAAAGTAGATCTTTAATGAATTCAATGGAACATCCTTCTCATTTTTCTTATCTAGTACATCGATCAAATGGAGAACATATCTAAGGAAGGCTTCTTGATCAATAACCCTTACTACATCACGCATACCATCAGAGCAGAAATATACATCCTCATCGACTCAATTCTTTCATATTCCAACCCGATTAAAAACCAGAAAGACCTCAAAGCGATCACTACTTTGATGGAAGGCTACATCACGTTCTTCGTCAGGTTCCTTGAGACAATGCAAGCCTTAATGAAAGATGTATTTTGGTTTAGCGGTTGCAGCCGATATAAGTTATTTGTCTAGTATATTGAAGGAAGAAATGTCAATCCGATGCTTTATCTCGTGAGCGATAAACTCGCTGCAGCCTCTTGTTTCCCTGAAATCTTTGACACTGTTACTAAGCTCTTTGGAGGGGTGCCCAGATGCCTAAAGCTCTATCAGGTACCTTCTCTTTTTTTTTGAGGGGGGAATTTTCTTACCTGATGAATCACTTCTCAGAGCACTGATTTCACACTTGTGCAATATTCTCAAAATTATGCGACGAAACCCAGAGACAAATACTCGACTTACCATAACCAGATTGTCAACCTTGTGAACTATTTCGGACAACTTGGAGGATTCGAAAAACTGCTGCAACTACTCAAATGGGAATAGTAAGCCAAAACTAATGAGAATAACGCATAACACCATGTGATCCATAGCAAATCAAAGACGAAAAATGATGCAATAGTGATGAGATTCCCAATACATCTGTACAAGTATGTGATTAATATGATCATTCCGCTTTCCAGGCTACTGTCTTCGTCGATAAAAGACAAGTTCTTTGGAGAGTTTAAAACGGTAGACAATAGCAATGCAATGCGTCTAATGCTCTCGAATTTCTTTTAGATATTCTTCGGCAGAATGGAAAAAATTTCGCCCAAAGAAATGAAGGAAAATGAAACATTCGGCGCGCTGAATCTCATTAGAGAAAGCCTGGCGGTGTGGGAAGAGATTTACCCAAAAGAAGGCGTGATGATGACCGAGCAAGCTGAACTCGATTTCACACTCAAGGTGCTGAAGAGCCCTTATTTAGAGAGAAAAATTAAAGCGATGAATGAATTCAAAGAATTCATCGACAGAGCTGACCCAAATCCTGACCCAAAGAAACTTGGTGACAAGCGACCTTTCCGGTACATCACGCAGGAAAAACTGAGGAACTGGATCGTCAAGGAGAAACTCATTGAATATATTCTAGGGGATGAAACTCATGTTGAGTTGCTGAAAAGATCTGCGATTCTTTTGAGCTTTTTGTCGCAAACAAATGGCCTTACGAACGAGCACTTGACCCTTCTCTGGAAATCAGCAGAAGGCAAATATGAGGACTATGTGAGAGCAGTCTACGATACTATTGTGGACCTGTCGGGCACCCTCAGCGTTGAGGCCCTCGAGTTCGTGTTTTCGAAAATCGCTCAAATCCCACCAGAAGAATACAATGAAATGACGATCACTCTCGTCAGAGAGTTTAGTCTCAAAGCGATGAATACACTCAGCAACGCTCAGAGCAATTCATGTACAAATAAATCTATTCTTTCTCAGATTTTTAATGTTGTCGTAATACAATAGATTTCCTGAATCGGGCGAAGAAATTGAGCAATCCAAAGTACGAATACTTTGGTCTCAGACTCTTTTGGGAAGGGATTCAAGACGGTTCTAAAATGGATCCCAAATATTTTTCCTCAGCTTTTGACGCTTGTGCGAAGTTGCTTAAGCATCCCAATTTCAAAAATGAGAAAGAAAAGTACCTTACTCTTTGCTACGATAACCTGAAAGAGGTAAATTCTTGAAATGAGAGTGGAATAAAAATCTATAACTTAATTTTTTACACAAACAACAGGGACAATCTGTCGCCCAATCATTGATTCTTTCGCTTCACATCTTGACAACTTACTCAGGCAGCGGAATGTTTGGCATTGGAAATTCACGTATTCCTAATGAATTAAGACGCATTTGACTTAATCCTGCCTTTCTTAATAGTGGAAGAGATTCTTCAGAAGTACAACTCTAAGTACAATCTGATCGAATCCACAGTCACCGACTTCGAGATCTACATGCAAAATGTTTTAAAAGCACATGAAAAGCTGAAAGCCAAAAACGCGCTGACTGAAAACCCTACTTACGTCGGCAAGTGTAACCATTCTTACAACATCGACCAGAGATTCTTGTTCATCGAGAATATTAATCTCAACTTAAAGAAGCCAGAACTCACTTTCACTCATTTGAAACGGCTATGGAATTGCTTGGTTCGAAATGCAGTCTCTGACATCGAAACGAATGCTTTCTTAACATGGATAATAAAATATAAAGAAAACTCAGCTCGAGTGAGAACATATGTCCTGGGGGACGCGCTCCTTAAGCAAGTTTTTCACAGCATCCTTTGCGATCCGCAGTCAATGGATAACTTTACCAACATGTCGCTTGAAGTGTTTAAGTGCTTTGAGAAGATATTCGAGTACATTAATGAGAAGGAGGAGAATATTGAGGTTTTGAAGAATTCTTATCGAGTTCTTCGATTTGATCAGTTGGTTGGATTGGAGGAACTCTGGCAAATTCTCCTTAATTGTACAAATGAAAAAGTAAACAAGTTCAGAAAGGTTGGCGGGTTCTAAGCTGTGTTATTCCAAACTTAGGTGTTGAGGAGCTTGAAGAACTTGCTTGTGACGCTGCATCTGAAAATTGCGAAAAACAATGCAGATATAAAACTCCAGACCTGGCAAGCCTTTGTGACGAAGTGTCTGGATTGTCTGCAGACTGGCATGCAGAAGAAGAACTCTTTGATAACTCTCAACGTCATTACAGTCCTTCATTCGTTTATTATCAAGTAAAATGTTCCTTCGATTATCGAACTCATCCCGCTTTGTTAGCTTCGAAGGCAAGAAATATCTGAATAAAGATACTCCTAATAATGAAACGGTCAGCTTGGTTGTCGTCTATAGGGATGGTACTATTTTATTCTCGCTGAAAAGTCTTACATTATTGGTATAAATTTAACTTTAGACGATTCAACTAAGAAAGTGATCACTCTTCCGAGCAACGCGACTCTTTTCCATCTCAGAAAAAAGATTTCAGAGAGCTTTTCGCTTCCTTTGTATGACTTTGAGATGTCGATCAGCAGACATTCTTTCCGTATCTCAAATGAGATTGAAGAGGACTACAGCGTGGCTTCTATTGGTAAGAGCAGAGTTTAAAGAGTGTAAATCTGACTGCTGTTATTCTCCAAAGATGTGAGCAAAGAAAGAGAGAACGATAAGGATATCACCATAACTCCTAAACCATCACAATCGCCTCTTGTTATCATGAAAGATATGTTCAAATCACTCTTGTCGAATAACCAAAAACTGATGGATATCCTCTTCGATCTCCTATCAAGCAGTGATATAAAAGTCGCGAATGACACTTGGGAGCTCCTCACGATCCTTCCTTTGAACATGAGTCTTAAAACCTCACTTGAAAAATTGCAGATAGAGAATGAAGTAAATTTTTGCTAACTCCAATGGAAATCAACAATATTGCTTTGCAGGAAGCGTGGTTCAAACTGCTGGACTTGACCTGTCTTAAGAAGCTACTTTATACTCTGCAAATCCTCTGTGAGATAAGTTTCTCAGCAAATGAGTAAGACTAGTGCTTCTGAATTCGAGTTAAAATAATGATGATCATGATTATAATAGAGATCCTTCCAAAAAAGACACTTGGTGTGCGGAATTCATTGACAAGAAGGGCTTTAATCATCTCATGAAGCTCTTCGATAGCTTCTCAACGCAGGAGTTAGCAACTGTCTTTCCGATCAAAGCAATGGCCACTCTAATCAAGCTGATCGTGTTTTTCGTTGAAAAGTATTGTCACATCCTTCAACCATTGTTTTGCTAATCGCATTTTTCAAGCCATTTGAAAAAGATTTCCTTCGAAAAATCAGGACTCAGCCGCACCCACGAAATAGTCAAGAAGCTGCTAAAGGGACTCCTAACAGTAACTTCTGGATCCCAAGATGATAAAGAATCTGAAAGTATATTTTCATCCGCAATGATATGCTAAACAACACCTATTTCCGAAGATGGTGAGCGAGCAAAGGCTAATGAGGAATTCGTGCATAACACCTTCGCCTTTATGCTCAGTCTTATCAAACTCGAAGCTGATCTGATTAATGAAATCTATGAATTCCATGATCTCAGATTAGTCGTCCTGAAAGGTACTCTCTACAGGATGTTATATAAAGCTCTTCTAACTCTGCTATATCGTGTAGGCTTAATTGAATCGACAGATTCTAAGTTGAGAGAGGACATGGCGAGCGGATTTGTCACCCTTGCCGCCACAGTTTCACAGCTCTCTGAAGTCTCCAACATTCAGAAGCCCAACTCATTTTTGTTGAGCTTCCTTATCAATAACTTCCTCCAAGTTGTTGTTGAGCATCGAGATAAATGCGAGCAGTTCTTCCAGGTCGTGGAGCATCTATACAGCAAAAGCACACCTCAAGAACTCGAAAGCTCAAAGATAGATTTCAGACAGCTTGCTCAAGACATCATCACCAAAATTTCGAACTTGACGCCTTATGAGACTTCTACCACGGGAGAGAAAGACTATCTCTTACAAGGACTCCTCAAGCTGCTTGACAGTCTCTTCCGAAGTAATCCGAAACTGAAAAATATCTCCCTAGAAAGCAATCCGACCTTCATCAATGAAGTCCTTCACTCCTGTCTCTTTGAGGTCCCTGAAGGTATTGTGTTTTGTTATAAATCCGTCAGCTCACTCCTCTTACTTGTTGCGTTAGATTACTCACCAGGAGTTGTGCCGCCACCAAAATGCAAAACCAATGAATCTCGTAAAGCCGCACTCCAACTGCTCTATACGATTACCTGCGATTTGAGCGATTCTCAAGCTGAAGCTGTCGTAAACTACTTATCGGCTCCTCTTCGACGAAACTTCTGGAGAACAGCATCGACCAGCGACTGGTATATTTATGCAGTACAGGGCGAAAGATCACGGACCGGCTATGTTGGACTGAAGAATCTCGGTTGTACGTGTTATATGAACTCACTCATGCAGCAGTTCTACATGCTGCCTGTGTTCAGAGAATCGATCTTAGAAACTGAAAGCAGTGCCGTTAAAGTCGATGACCACGAGAATCTCCTGCTTCAGTTCCAGACAATATTGGGTTTCCTGAAACGAAGTCAGAGACAATACTACGACCCACGTAGCTTCTGTCTGGCTTTCAAGGACTCCGAAGGAAAGCCAATCAATGTCATCGACCAAATGGACGTCGATGAGTTCTTCAACAACTTACTCGACAAGTTAGAGCCTCATCTCAAAGGCTCGAAGAATGAGGGTGTAATCAAAAGAGTCTTTGGTGGAATGCTCAGCAATGAGCTTATTTGCAAAGGATGCCCTCACTCAAGGTAAAGGATAATTTATCGAAATGCCATTCTTATTCCAAATTAGTGAGAGAGAAGAGCCTTGTCTCGCGATATCATTGCAAGTCAAGAACAAAAAGAATATTTACGAAAGTCTGCAGAACTTCATTCAAGGGGACATGCTTGAGGGCGACAACGCTTACTTATGTGAGAAATGCGAGAAAAAGATCCCAACTCTCAAGCGAGTCTGCATCAAATCACTGCCAAATATTCTGATTCTTGTCCTTAAGCGATTCGAATTCGATTTCGATACCATGTAAAGAGATGATTCTGTTTTGAATCTAAACTCTTATTTCTGATAGGCAAAGAATGAAGGTCAACGATTACTGCGAATTCCCTCATACCTTGGACATGAGGCCCTACACTCAAAACTACTTGCATAAGAAAGAGAAAGAAGAAAGCGGTGAAGGAGGAAACGAGAACAGCCCTTCCAGCCAAGACTTCCCATCTGAATACTATGAGTATCGGCTAAGAGGCGTTGTAATTCACATCGGCACGGCAGAATCGGGTCATTACTACTCGCTCATCAAAGACAATAACAGCAATTGGTTTGAATTCAACGACAACATTGTGAAACATTTCGATGTAAGAGATCTACCTGACGAAGCCTTTGGTGGAGAGGATAAGAACATAGGAAACCTCGGCAGTACTGTGTCGAAGGCAGTGAAAGAGAAACATAAAAATGCCTATCTGCTGTTCTACGAAAGAGTAGCATATTTCGATGAGAAAGGCAAGCGCATCAAGTCTCTCTGGATGAACGAAAACGCTGATAATCAAGTCCATGATGTTATTCCACCAAAGATACTTCAAGAGATTAAAGACGATAACTGCAAGTTCCAGTTGACGAAGTATATGTTTGACAGAGATTACTCGGACACTATCCTCAAAATCTTAAAGAATAATGTAAATGGCCCCGCAGCTCAGGGCACACCATCAGCCAGCATCACAAATTTAGCGAAATTCTGCGTTCTTTACTTTATGACCGTGCTTATTCGCGCAAGAGATCGAGATCGTATTCCTCAGTTCCTCAAGCAAGTGAAGAAGGCAATCGTCTCTTCGTATGAAGTCTCGCATTGGCTCATAAAATCCTTTAAGGATATTGATATCATCAAGGAGCTCCTTGTCACTTGTCCGGTTGAAGACATGGAATATTTCACACTTGGGTTGATCAAACTCGCTCTTGGAGTCGTTTATGAAAAAGACAGCAAATTATCCTACGAAGAATTCAAGAAAAATAGCACCATCGTGCCATTCATCAACTCACTGATCTATGTGCTCTACGACTGCGAGGACCAGTTTAAGAGAATGCATAAATTCTTCGAGCTATTGAGCATTGTTGCTGGACTCGGCCTACACACAAAGAATTATCTCGTCGAACTCAAGATGATCGGCCGCGCAACATTCCTCATCATGAAGCAGAAAGCACCAACTAGTGTATATAAAGACTATCGAGAACTTGTCGACGCGAAAGGCTCTAGAGTTGATGATGGACTCGGAGCCCCAACTTTTGAAGACGGCAGTAAAAAGCATCTCGAAGCGATCAAATCAGTCAGCGAAATGATCGATAAGAAAAAGGAAAAGATGAAATACGAGGGCTTAGTTTTGAATTTCAGCATGCTGGTGACAATGATTGCAAAGCTTGGAACCGCTGTCAAACTCTCAGGCATGCAAAATGTTGAAGATAAGGAGTTCATTACTGTTCCTCTTGAAGATATGGAAAAGACGGTATTGTTTTCGGTACCAGCGCTGAAAGGTCTTCTCAAGGAGGCGACGTCGAAAACTGCTCGAAAACACGTTTCATCTCTGATTGCGCACCTCACATACAAAAACGAGAGCTTTACTTTGGACATTATCAAAATGCTCATTCAAGAAATCAATGATAAAGATGATCAGAACTTGAAAGTTTATTTGATGAGCTTGGAAAAAGTCATGTCAGTTAAAGATGGTCTTGAAGCTCTGAGGGTAAAACACGTCTGGTAAATGAACTGACTCACAATGTGTTAGGTTGAAAGAGGAATTCAAGGCATCTATGAAGTATTGAAAGAGAATGCGGGTTACTACAGAGCAACAGAGATATGCATTGAATACTTCTTCAAGGTAAAATAGGGTTTTTAGTTAAATTTCAATTTATCAATACTAGATGTGCTCAAGGAATCTGGCCATTCTTAAAGTTGCTTCAGAACATAAGTCTTTACTCAAGTTTATTGAGGGTTGGGTTCGGGACTACTCGAATCCGGTTCAAGGCATCTCCTCTCAAAAGGTAATGAAATTTTTCATTGAAAAAATGGGGTCTAAAATATATCACTCTCTAGCTCAAGGTCTTCAAAAATAGACAGGTTTCATTCATTGGCCAAGCCATTCAACAGAGTAAACTGAGTTCTTGGTTTGAGCAATAGCAATAACAATGTTTCTCAATAGACTCGAACAAATTTTCTGCAAAGATGCAAGATCGTATGTTTAAATTAAAGAAAGTAGCGAAGAGTGATCCTGAGGAGCTTGGTCCGGAGTATGATTCAGATGAAGATTTCGCTGACCATGACTTCGAAATCAACGAGAAAATCGATTATAAGTAAATTTCAAATGGTGAGTTCTGAGCTTTACTCGTTTTTAGTGTCGAAGGCAACACTTGGGTGTCTGCTACTGTTGTGGACTCGCTAGGTGAAATGATTAACATAAAAGTTCAAGATCAAACGATGTGGATCCATATAGATGAGGACAGGATCGGTCCTCATCTTAAGGTCCAGTATCATACCAAAAATGAATTTGAATTCTACCGATAACTACCTTAAGATATTTACTTTAGCTCACTTCATCTCTACCGAGCTATTTTACAAGAAAAAATTCTGAACTTGTCTGTGATACACACATCTCTTGCAACATATTTCTCTTGTAAACCCAGTATAATTCAAAACGAACACAAGTTATCGAGTATAAATTCCATCGTTGCATCCAAAGTCTAACTAATCTAATATAATAATAACAACAACCCGGCTCATGCGATATTGATAATTATTTTGTGCAGCCCCAATGTAGGCGAATTATAGCAGAGAAGATAAAAAATTAAAATAGCAATTTAGTTCTGGTGCTATAATTTATTTGGATATTTGAAAGAAAGTTGCTGAAGATGGAGAAAGTAGCAGCTACTTCTGAAAAGAGCATGATTCCGGAGTTTTGTTTAACTTTTTCTCCGAACTGGTACTTACCTCAGATACTCAGTATCAGCGAAGAAGGATTACTTGCTTATGGAGCGAATGCAGATGTCTATGTTATCGATTTGCTAAAACGATCTTTCGTGACTTCAGTACGATGCATCCTGAAGTCCGGAAATGAAAATAAAAGCAAAGTAACAGCTGTGTTGAGTCGAATGCATCTACTTTTTGCCGGTTTTGCTGATGGCACACTCTGTATTTGGAATGAAAAGCTGAATTATGAATTTATCAAATCAGCCTCATTTCCAGGCAAGGAGATTCTCAACATAGCTGAAGGTCCGAAATTCAAAGAGAATATTGATCTTTATCTAGGATTCAGAGGCGGAGAGGTCGTTCGTTATTCCCTAGAAACTCAAAATGTCTGCAAGGAACCTGAAGGAGATCCTTTGTTCCTTCGAACTGTTACAATTGAGGACAAGCAGGTTCTGCTGGCTGTCTTTTCATCTGGAACAGTCCTGATATTCTCAGACTCTAACAATTTACTTTTCAAATGGGAGTCGAAAGCCAAGCTTTTCAATGCCGCAGAGCCCTTAACTGCAAAGAACTGCATCACGCTTTTGCTCCTAACCAAAAAAAATGTTGCAATTCTTCTACAAATAAACGCGAAAACAGCAGAAGGATCACTGCAGTTTGAAATCACGAAGGAATACAGGAAAAACTTTGCTTTTGAAAAAAATGTGAAGCATAAGGACGATCCAGAGTATCTAAAGGCGCAGCCAAACATTCATTTCCTCAACCCGAGCAATGTAAAACATTATTTTTGCTTGTACACTTATATTTGATCATAAAATCTAGGTTCTTATCTCAGGAAAGGCTGGAGAGTTGTTCATCATACCTATGTCTTACATTGAGGCAAAAGAGGATAAAACTATCGCCCTGAAACACTCGGCTTTGCATTTAGATGATGAAGATGAGGAGGAGGAGCAAAAGCAGCCATCTGATTACTCTGTTGTTGAGGAGAATACTCACTATAAGCAAGTTTACCTCATCGCGAATGTAAAACTTCCACAGCAGGACTATACTACAGTTCTGACTCTAGGAATTGATCGTCAGCTCTTGTTTTGGAGGATGAATCAACCAAAAGAATCCAAAGTGGATCTGATTCCCAGTTGGACGATGAATTTTATTGGTGGGAGAATTACAAATTTCGCTGTTTCTCCTACGGAAAAACACAAAATTATCCTTGCATGCTATGACAAGAAGTTTCGAGTATGGAACCTTGAGAAAAAGGTAATCACTTGCGAATTTTTAATGAATAATCATTAACTATTGGTCAGAATAATAGATTCCATTGCCAGGATCTCTGGAAACAAGTACCTCAAAGTCTCGTTGTCGGATTAAAATTCCATCCGACTGAAGAGGAAATTGTAACTTACTTTACAGACGACTGTAAAATAGGTATAAGAATTTTTTTATTTCTGCAACTAATAATATAATACGTCAGGGATTTATTCGATATTTTCACAATCGTGCTTCAAAGTCGTTCAATTGACCAGCAAGATTCAGCAACTCCTTTGGGTTCGTAAGAGCAGTATCGCCATTATAAAGGCGTTAAAACAGATTGCTGTTGCTCCGAAACAAACTGAGGAGAAACCTACAACAATCCCAATGGAAGAGGAAGTTAAAGAAGATCCGAAAAATAATCCAAATAGTAAGCCTCTTACAGGGAAAAAGTTAAAATCAATGAAAGAATTTGCTTTCTTAAAAACGGGTGATGCTCACTTCTCAAAGACTATTAGCGATGAGTACCTGCCGGTGGTTTTGCTTGAAAATAAGAATTTATTCATTTGGGACTTCCATAAGAATTCCGGAGAGATTATTAGCGCACCTCTTCTGAGCGAACTGAATGTATTTGAATGCTATGATTTCGAAAACCCAATCTTTTTACTGGGATTGGGGATGACTTCTGGAGATATAACCTTGCTTGCGGGCGACACTTCCTCTTCAGAAATAAGTGGAGTTTATAAAGGCAAGCATGTAAATCAAGGAGTCTCATCCTTGAAATTCAAAAAAGCCGAACAGAATGATACTGTTCTTTGCGCTTGTGGATCGCTTGATCGGAGAATAGTGATATATCAGGTTCATGTGGACCAGAGCACTCTGAAGATCAAAGCACAAGTTAAGTTTATATTCAAGTATTGTCTTTCTTGTTATCGTGCAAGTTAGCTCATTATTTGTGTATAGGAATAAACTGAGAGTGCTGCAGGTTAAATGGGCCGAGTTGGATTACAAACTGTTGAGCATTGCAGAAAGAGACAAAACGCTGCAACTCTGGGATTGCGCAGCATACAACACACGAGAGGAAATGAAAAGTTCAGAGCACGTTTCCGACGGCTTCGAAGTTTGCAACATTCGAGGGCATTATGGATATGTTACGGAGGCAGAATTCAGCAAAATGAATCCTAATTTCGTGATCACTGGTAACTCTTTTTTTATATATGACATCGATTTATGATTTAATTGTTTGTGGAATTTAGCTTCGGATGACCAAACGATAAAGGTGTGGGACATAACCAAATCACAGTTCAAGTCTCAGGCGAATAAAAAGAAAAAGAAGAATAAAAGGAAAAAACCTGCGAATGTTAACAAAGCTCCGTAAAAAAATAAAAAGTGTTTTTTTGCTTTAATTAATCAATTTTATACAGGACTTCTGACACGACATCAGAGCAACAAGTAAATCAAGAGAGCGGCGATGAGCAAGAAGAAAGAGAAATAATGGAGACGGAAGACCAACCTTAGTTTTACGCAAAGTTTATCTCCTTATGAGTTGAGTTTTGTGGTAGTAAGAGCTTAATTTCTCTTTGTGTTGATAACTATTGAAAAAAAGTCCGTCATTCCTTCATTCAGAGAGAATTATTTGTATTGTGTGACTCTTATCAATCGCATAATTCTATCCGAGCGAATGAAAAAACGCATTGCTTGATCTTGTTCCTAATTCTCAAATAAATTTAATTATCAGATCTGATTTTTAAAATTGAGAACTTTTTTACTGGCTTTGCTACACATTTGAAGCTCTGAAATATGAGGAAGTTTGATTCTGCGAATAATAAATCCATACATATCAAAGAAACCGCTCTCGGTGCAAGGAGATATCTGTCTCAAGATTACTGCGTAGTACCACCACGGATGCTTCAAACCACAAAAATAAACATTGAAAATCCTGAGCATGCAAGAGTATAACGTGTTTCTGATGTTATTTACGACGTACTCATTTCCAATAGATCGCCTCGGAGATTTTAAAGAAAAAACCTAACTCCAGATTCGAGACTGAGATTCAATACCTGAAAGAAGCCTTTGAACATATCGAGTTCTTTGAAAAACTACAAAATGAAGTGAGCTCCAAGGACATGTCAGACCTACTACGACATCTTAAAGTCGAGCATTACAGCGCAGGACAACCCGTTTTTAATTTTGGTAATATTTTAATGGCAATTGCCTTGTCATGTTGAATCATGTAAATAGGCGACTGGGGAGAAAAGTTCTATATCATAATCCAAGGATCTGCTTATATCTTACTCAAGTCCAATTCAGACACTCCAAAGGTCTCAGATATTGTGAAAGACCCCGTTTCTTTTTATTCTAAACCCACAATAAAAGTCGACACTGAAGCTGTTTCTGTTTCAAGTGTTGGGACTCTGGATCAATTGCCACCTCTGAAAGTTCCTAAACTAGATTTATTTGGCAACAATGACGATCTCAGCGATGAGGAGAAATTGAAATTACTCCTTAACGAATATCCTGGTTTTGTTGTCGGAAAGATCATAGGCACTGGAGCTGCGTTTGGAGAGATTGCTCTACAGAATAGAGTGCGACGGTAACTTTTTTTTTATCAAAATACAGGTCATGTTATCTTTCTTTTGACAGGACAGCGACGGTCGTTTGCAAAGAAAATACGATACTTGGCGTACTTACTCGTGAGGACTATAAACGGCTATTATGTAGAAAGAAGCTCTCTCTAATATGATGTTGCTAACTAAGAATAAATTTTTTAGATGAGGTGTTTGCTGTTCGTGATCAGCAGAATCTTGCGTTTTTGAAAACGATCAACATATTTTCTCATCTACCGAATGAGAAACTTCTGGAGATATATCTGCAACTTGAGAAAACGACGTTCAAAAAAAATCAAATTATTTATAAAGAAGGGCAGCAGCCTGACAACATCTACTTCATATTGTCGGGAGAAGTTGAGGTATTACTATGATTTGACTATTTTTATGAAAACAAGTTTTAGCTCTCAAAAACGATACAAGCGGCACCAAATGGCAGCAATTTGGATTTGGGTGAGGAGGATAGATTTTCACATCGTCTATTTGCGAAACGATCAAGCCAAATTCAGAAGAAAGCTAGAGTAAATTTTCTCAGATTTATCACTTGATATTAAATTGCTTTTTGTCCAATCAAGTTTGCTTTGATCCCGCAAGGCCATTATTTCGGAATGGAAGAATACTTTGAAAAATGTCCTCGAGCCAATACAGCCACTGTGGCCTCTTTCACTTGTGAGGTCTTTTACATTTCACTAAAGGTAAATCGCATCAAGGGAATTTTCTCTTAATCTTACTTTTCTGAAGAGATTTAAACAAATTGTCACTGATGAAAAATTACTGCAAACAGCATCTCAAAATAACCAAAAGCGAGCTTGGATGGCGCAAAAAATTTCCGTAAACGTTGCCATTGCGGACAACTTGCTTCCAAAAACTGTAAGGAGAGATATCATTGAGCCGCCGTATGCAGAAAGGAAACTGAGTGATGACTACACCGAATTGGAAGTTGAGAACAATGAGAAAAAAGAAGATACCACTGCTACAAAAAGTTCCTGGAGGGCTCGCCGCGCAAGTTGTGGGACAGAAGCCCATCCATTCAGCACAATAGCGCTTGAGAATGGAAGCGCAGTGTTAAATACTCACCATGAAAAAATAAATGAGTCAATACCCAGTATCACAGACACAAAGCATGAGACTCGGGGGAAGCCTATGTCACGCTACGAACAAATTCTCAGAAACCGCAAATTTATTACTTCTCGGAGAATGAGCGATGTAGATACAACATATATCCATCAAATGTCCTCTCACCGAGATGGCGGTGCAGAAAAGATCCGGTCAAGCTTGGACCTCGATCTTATAGAAAAATCACAACGAGACCCAATGACAGAAAGCATTCAGCATACCTTAAAGCATTTAGATGAAGTGCAGAAACCAAAACCCTTTGCTCATCCTTCTAAATTCTACTCTCATGCTGATACCTCTATCTTAACAAAAGAGGAAAGTGTTATCTGCGATAAAGGCTCATCTGTTCAACCTGTGAATAAAAGTCTGAATAACAAGCAGCAGAAGCGCTTGCCTTCAGTAGTGACAGTCGAAAGAGAGAAGGAGAAAGAGGAAACTTTCCTCGGATACCGATCGCTGTGCATGAAATTGAAACTCAATAAGATATTGAAGAAGGACAAAGATTCGATTGATATCCTGATTTGGAATTCTCGATCCAAACCTGCAAATCCGCCTCTGAACCAAGAATTGTCTTCGGCGATCAGGAGTCTCAGCAAGGGCAGTCCTCATGTCACAAAAATCATACACTCTCGTGGAAAGTCTTCAGCAAACGAAAATGTGAAAAGGCCTTTTCCACCTGCGCCAAAACAAATCAGGCACATCAGAATAAAAGAGATAGACAGAAACCACAAATCCTATTTAACGGGCTGGGAGTCAAACTGGAGCTAATTAACAATTAATAGTATTATTTGAAAGTTGTTTTTTTGAAACTAATGTAGTAAAATCTCATATTTTATCAAGGAGTCCCATTATGTGTTTATTTTATTATTATTTTTCAGCATTAGTCTGTGCTATACTATTATCAAATTTTGAAGCAAAGAGATGGTTTATTATTTCATATATTGTGATTTTTTTTTCTCTTCTGGGACTTTGACTACTCATCCCTTGGAACTGAGAACCTCTTATATATGGTATCAACGATCAAAGAAAATGTACAAAAACAATGAAATCACTTTAGAGCAAAATATATTTCATCATGTTGAAAGATAAGAAATTGTCTTTATTTAATGAAGCTACAAATAACGGGAGGATCCCTTGCCAAACACTCTTGCATATTGTTGAAGATTTAAAAGGCTCTTAGTTTGCTTTGGTTCCCTCAGGTTGCTCTTCGTGATCGACGATTCCTTCTATAAAATTACAAGGGTAAGAACTCCTTCGCCCTAGACATCTAATTAATTACCTTTCTCTGGGTGGACGACCTCTCCTTCTTCTTCCTCGGCACCTTCGGTTGACTTGATGTGGGAGAAATCATAAACTCCGCTAGTGTTGTTACTTTCGATACCTATTGAATACCAATGAGATAGATCTGGAAGGAGTGCTTAGTTAATACCGAGTGAGACCAAGTAATTAATTTTGCTCATGTGATCAACAAGTCTGGTGAACTCAGGAGAGTTGAAGAGGACAACAGTGTTTCCTTTGGCTGCGGCCTCGAGAATTCTCTTTCTGAGGATTGCAGGTCCTTTAAGGTGGTAGTGATCGAGAGTCAAGTCTTTGCCGGTGACAATTTGAATAACCACATTCCTATAGAGAGAGTTAAAATGTGAGTTCTCATTCATTTGTAAATTGAAAAAGTACTTTGATGGGATGTGAATATCAGCCTTAGTTTCTCCGAATTCAACGCTTTCTTGATGTTCAACGTTCATAGCCTTGAGGTAAGCTGACACCTAGCATGATAAATTAATGTAAGACCCTGAATCAACATATTAGAATAAAATTACCATAGCGGTGGCTTTAGAAAGATTCTTGACCTTCTCTTCAGATTCATAGGAAAATTTCTTGAAAGCTTCAACGTATTCTGGTTTGTCTGGGTAAACAGCCTTGAAGAAAGCTTGAAGAGCACTGAAGTATCCGATTTTGTATTCGGCCTTCAATCTTGGAATCAAAGTTTCAAAGATTTCCTTCTCGTTGCCGAGTTCGAGAATGGCGACGAGTTGAATCAAAGCGGCGGTGTTATCTTGTCTATCACCCTTGCTGCCCTCAATGAATTTGGCAACTGCGTCTTTCACGTTTTGGGTATCAAGTCCGACTCTGAAGGCGGCGTCGAAGATGGTCTTCAAGTTTTCTTTGTAGTTTTGGCTGTTTGAGACTGCCTTGAGAAGAATCTTCTCAAAGATTTCTTCATGTCTGATTCCTAACTTAGAGAAAGCTTGAAGAGCTCTTGCTTGCTCATCAGGTCTGAGGTAGTTGAAGCCTGTGCCCAAATCTGCGATAATCGAGTTGTAGATGGAGATATTTCTGTATCCGAGGCTAGAGAACTTCTCCAAGATGGCAAGAACCTCCGAAGTTTGGAACTTCTTATTGAAAAGGGTGTAGTTCTTGGCCAATTCTCTGAAAAATTGGCTATAAAGGCTGAAGTTAGATCTCACGAATTCCCAAGAGAATGCTTGGACAATTCTAAGGTAATCTTGAGAGCTTCCGAAGCTAATGTATTCTTTAAGAGCTTTAAGCAAAGTGTCTTTATTCTCATTAATGATCTCAGCTGGGAAGGCCAACAAAGAGGACAAAGCTGTGAGAACTGTTCTGGCGTTGGTGTCTTGAAGCTTGGCTTCAATTGTGGAGAAAGTTTCTCTAAGGTCCTTTTGAATGGTCTCATCTGCAGCAGCCTTTTGGCTTCTTTTAACCAAAGCAACCAACAATCTGGCTTTCAACACAGGGTCTCTGATGTTCTCTCTGTAATGATCCCAGGCGTTATGAAGAGAATCAGCGTTCAAGAGGTTGTTCTCAACCATAAAGTCAACGTGGACCAAATCGTAAGGTTGGAAACCGATGGTTTGGATCTTATCGAAAGCTTTTCTGAGTAAAGTGTTGAGAGAACCGATCTTGAGGTTATGGGTTTCTGCTTTCAAGGCAAGGATGTAGAAGTTTTGGAACTTGATTTCGTCTGCGATTTTGTCGAAGTTCTTGGAGATGATTGAGAAGAAGTTGGCTACGTGGTTAATGGCGCGTTGTCCTTCAATGAAGAGGCTTTCATTCTCTTTTGCGAGTCTGACTAACTTCTTGATTGGGATAGCGTCTTCGTTGACGGTTTGGAGGGTTTGAACGAGGAAAGAGAGCTTCTCAGCTGAAATGTCTTCCATGTTGATATAGACGTCAAGCAATTGATTCAATTTAGGTGTATCGATTTGGTCTTTGTGCTTCTGGATGGCTTCAAGGGCAGTCTCCATGGTGTTGAAGGTGGCCATTGAAGTGATGTTGTAGAAGAAGTCGTAATCAGAGATTTGTCCAAACTTAGTTTCCAAGTCCTTAAGAGCCTAAAAGCGAATAAATATTGATTAAAGTAGTAAAGGTCGTTAATTACCTGGAGAGTAATTTCACGAGTCTTCTGAGTTTTGATGTAGGATTGTGAGAGCCAGAAGCCTTTTCTATAAAGATCTGGTTCAGCAGTCAACTTCTCGAGAAGTTTCTGCTCGAGCTCGCTGTATTTAGGGTTCTGGAGGTAGGTCAACAGTCCGTAGAGGAAAGTTGATGCTCTTGACTCCAATTTTTCAACAACACCGGCTTCGATAAGCTAATTTGTGATATGTTAGAGAAGTACACGACAAAAAAAGTCTTACTCTGTCAACCAATGGAGTGATGTCAACCTTTTGGAGGGCGAGTAATTCATAGATAGCGGCATAATAGACAGGTTCAGGCAGCTTTTGGAACTTTTCCACAACAGCATTGAAGATACCTTGATGTTGGACTCTTGTTTCGAAGAGAGTGGCAAGGATCTTTTGGATGTTAGTGTATCTTCCCATGAAATCGTCGTGGGTGATTCTCTTGGCGATTTCATCGAGGATGACCTTAAGCTTTTCGTCATTGAGTCTTCTGGCCTTCTTGAGTTCAGACATGTTCAAGAAGAACTCCAAGAGGAAGAAAGATTTGATATTGGAGCTGCTGTGTTGGATAGTCAGCAACACCATCTCTTTGATATCGTTTATTAAGTCAGAAGGGAACTCCTTTGGAAGGCTCTTGTATGCTTGGATGACATGCAAGACTCCCTTCTCGCTGGCAGAATCAAAAGATTCCTTGAGTTGTGGGCGGAGGTTGTAGAGAAGATAAGGAATTCTGTATCTAGGTGGGCTGTATTGGAGGTTCAAAGAAGCAACGAGTCTGAAAATGTTGGCCTTTTGGTCAGTGTCGAATTCCTCGAGCATCTCACCGAGATTTCTCAGAATGAGGTCGATAAGAACGTATTCCTTCTGGCTGAGGTTGCGGCTGTTTCTTGAGAGAGCCTGGAGGAGTTGAAGGGTGGTGAAAGAAGTGAGGATCTTTCCGTCGTTTCTGATTTCGTTGATGAGCTCATTGACGATCTCTCCTCTGAATCTGTTCAAGTATGACAGATCATAGTACAAATTGGCGAGGTTTCTGAAGTTGTAGGTCTTTGCCTTAATGAACTGGTTGATTCTTTCAATCAACGCAGCGATACGTTCTTCCTTGATGTTAATTGGAAGTCTGTTGGAGCGGAACTTTCTGATCGAGAAGACCAGATCGAGGGTTTCTTTGTAAAAAACTAAATGAGGACAAATAAAGCTGGAGTCTCATACCATATTCGGTGAGTTGTTCAATGTTCTCTTGAGCCTTGTCGATGATTGCCTTGAATCTCTCATCCTTCACGAGTTCGTAGAGCTCAGCATTTGGGCTACCCTTCATGAGGCGAGCGAAAATTCTGAGAGTGAGAACGATGTGTTCATTCTTGAACAATGACATGTTCTGAGTGGCGATGTTCACCAAATCGTTATGATCGTTGGCATTTGAAATGCGAGCGACCAAGGTTTCGTAGCTGGTGACTCTCTCAAATGAGGTTTTGTCAGAAAAGCATCGTTTAGGGACGTTGTCGTATAATCCCACTGACACATTGGCATGCTGTTTGAAAGGAAGTTAATGAATAGTGAAAAAAGCAAACAAGTTACGTTGAATGAGGTGTAAGGAGCCATCATCATGGCACCGCTAAGGAGTGAGGCGCTCCTTGCGAGGTTGGCACTGACTTTTTTCAAAAAGAAGCTCTGCATATTGCTTATTTTGCTTTTTGTTGGGTTTACTTTTTAAGGTTCCAAATTGAGAAATCTTTTATTAAAGGTATCTTGGTCCTGCTTTTGAAGCCGCAACTTAAACGAGATAAATTTAATTCAGTGTCTTTTAAAATTTGAACATTGAGAGGCAAGAAGAGGGGCGTTGCCACATGTCCATGAGCCAGTGGCCTTTTATTTGAGGTAGTAAATATACCTTTCGAAAGTATTAGTTGTAGATTTGAGAAGTAGAAATCGCGCTGAAAAGCGCTTTTAGGAAAAGACCCATGTTAGAAACCTATTTTAGGTAGTTTTGCTAGGATTTCCAGCAAGAGTATGAAATTTGGAAGATAAGAGACAGAGAGGGTTGAGCATAATATTGTCTCATATCGTTTCGTAGGGTAAATGTGCATGATTACCTCGCAACCGAAAAGAAATTCTAATTTGATATTCAAGATACGTAAAGTCCATGTGGAGAGGGGAAAGCTCTTTTGTGAATTGGGAGATCAAACGAGATCAATGCATGATGCTATGAATCTTCATAGGAACGCATTGGGAAATTTTCGTTTTAGGCCACCATTAGTGAATCTTGATGATGTAGTTTGAGTGACTACAATATTTTGGATAAACAAGGAAAAATAGTGCAAACAAAGGTTAGCAACTACATTTTTTTGGTTTTTTTGTTCACAGCCTTTATTGTTCATAAGTATCGAGCTCTGATGCAACGAAATACTCGTTCTTCTTATATTTAACAGAATTAAGAACAAGTAACTAGGGCAATCTTCTAAAAACTTTTCTCTTGCAAAAAAATTTAGTTTCTCATCGCTCTCCATGATTTCTCTTATGATAGACAAGCAAGAGAAACAATTCTTCTATACGAGAATTTTGGATTGTGTCAAACTATTAATTCAAAGATCCAGTTTTAGAATTTCCATTGTTGAACGCGTAATCAATTGAGAAGATTGTCGAGTAACTGATTCAAATGGGTTTCAGCACCGAAGAACGCACATAATTAGAAATTTCATGTTTCTATTGGGCAAAATTTTTTCGGTTAAATTAACCTCTCCTCCAAAAAATTTGATACTTAAATAACTTTTTTACTCACTATTCAATACATATTTATTTGCGTTATTGAAAGAGATTAAGAGAAAAGATTCAAGAAGGTCCAACAGCCAAACTCAGACATATGCTATTATTTGTGAGATAGCAGTGTCATGTTTCTTAGTGTATTGTAAAACAAGAACCCGACATTTGATTTTCTTAAAGAGAATTTGCGTGAATTACTTCTTAATCTCGATCATGCGCCTCTTGACGAATCTTATTTTTGTTCATTGAGTAGAATATCTCCCTAATTTTGATTGCAAGAGTTCTAATGAATTTTTAAAAAGGATGAAAAAAATCTTTTGGAATTCATTTCTCTAATATCATTCTCTTGCAATTCAAAGACTATGATACAATTTTTGATCCTATATAGTTTTTTCACTTCGAATTTACGTTATTAAATTATATTGTGACTGTAATAATAATCCTTAGACCAATATATTTTTTCGAAATGGAAGCTACCAACCAAGAGACCACTTCCAATCCCAGCAAGCAGCCGGTAATATCTGGAATAACTCCAATGTACAAGATGAATAACACTAAACTCAAAACCTGTTTGGACGGCAAACTCATAGCGGGGTAACTTTGACATTTCAGATGAATTTAGTTACTTTTCTCGTTCACCTCTTTCTCGTACGTTGTCCTGACTTAATGATGCTTTTAAAGGTCAGAGCCTAAAATGTTCTACTTGACAGCAATTCTGATCAACGTGCCTGCTATATTATTCTTTATTTTCACGGCTAGCGTAACATTTGTTCCAAATCGAATTGTCATCTTTCCTGCGCGGGTCTAACCGATAGTATTTTATATCGCACGGCAGCAATCCAGGGATTTTGATTGCAGGCATCATTTTATTACTTATAGTGGATGTCTTGATGTGCCTCACTCTGTTCACTGAGCCTGGTGTCATACCAAAGCTTGTAATCGTCCGGTTTATTCCGTTTTTTGATTCATTTCAAAACGCAGTCAAAGAATATAGGAACCGATAAGGAATTGCAGGGGATACCTTACAGAAAAATGGAAGGGAAGATATACACAGACATGATGATAAATGGTCATTTTCAGAGGCTGAAATTCTGCTACACCTGTAATCCTAGCTCCTTGCTTCATAACCATTATCTCCTTCTTTTTATTGAAAAGGCAGAATATTTCGACCACCTAGAACCTCCCATTGTCACATCTGCGATTGCTGTATCGAGAGATTTGATCATCATTGTCCTTGGCTAGGTTGCTGCATTGGAAAAAGAAACTATATGTAAGTTTGAGGTCGCTTCTAATGGTTAAGTGAGCTGATAGGCTGTTCTGCGCGTATGTTTTCATGCTCGTTGTTCTGGATCTTTACTGCTTCATCGTCAGCATCATTCAAGTTGCCATTGCTCGCAATGTAAACATAATTATGTTTCCGTCTTACAAGAAATTCGGCATAGGATGACCCGTTCGATTCAAATTCAGCTAGGAGATACCCATACAGCATCATCTGCGCCATATTCTGTTTTGTCGTAATCAAAATCGGATTTGCAACTATTTACATTGACACGAATTAGTTTAGCGTTTTTTTGGTGGGACTGCTCTGCTATCATACCATGCTTATGCTCTTGGGTCAAACGACCTATGAAAATCTAAAAAGAGCGTGGCCAGGCAAAACAAGCAACCCTTATGCGTCGTAAGTAGTGTTTCAGCTATTAATTCACATATTATTTTCGGCTGAAGAAAAAACCGATGTTTAAACTATTTCCGAGTGGCAAAGACTCGTATCCGAAAGAGTTTCTTGAACCTAACAAAACCTGGTTTCATTTTCAATGAACCGGTAAGTCATTCAGATTGATAGAGAGGGGATTATCTATTACCAACTTTTATCAGGAGAATCCAAGCCGCCAAACTGAGGAAAAGCAGACCACATTCCCTGAAGAAATCAACATTAAACCATCAGAAAATGAACTTGCGATATCCACACGAAGAGCTTCGACCTTGGCTGATACGATCATTAAAAAGCATGAAGGTAAAGAACCCATTTTTATTAGATGCTTAGATTCATTTATTAGAGACGGGAATTGAAGACAAGCAAGACACTCTGAAAAAGGAAAAAATAAATGAGGTAATTAGTCAGTTATTTCATTACTGAGCAGTAAATGACACGTAGTCGGAAACAAACCTAGAAGATTCAGACATCCCGAAAAGAGTAATCCCACACTTTGCCCAATTTACGAAAAAGAGAGTGAGAACGAGACCTGAAATCCAACATGAAGATCAAAAATCAGTAGAATCAGTTGAGATAGTCTCATAGAATAGAAATAAATGAGCACTCTACTGAAAATTTATAAGAATGTTTATTGAATAGCTTTTATGACTCTAATTAAATGATAAGGGTATATAAACAATAATCTTTAGTAGGGAAAATCTATTGCACGAATTTGCACGTAAACAAATCCATTAATTAATATCACCTCCATCATCACTAAGAAGACTAGTAATAAATTTTAGAAATCTTTTTTCAGTTCTTTCAATGTAAAAGCAGAATGAAAGGTGTGATAATCCATGATCAAGAAGGAGCGTTGAAAATGCCTTATTGAATAAAACTAAGAAATTGAAAGAATGTAGAGGGATTTTGCTTTTCGTTTATAATTGTTAAATGTGAGCTCTTAATTGGTGCCGCTCTTATATATATTGTCCAGTTATAGATATGAGAGACATTTCAGTATAGAGTAACATTATAGATATGTAATCTTAAGTGACGATGTAATAAAAATAGGGTTTTTAAGATAATAGGCATTTATCAATGAATGGTTTGAATGATCTTGTGTCTTCCTCAGGGCTAGAATTGAGAGGCCTCAAGATGCAAGGGTATACTTTTTTTGTCTTCTCGTGATTAATGATGCTACACTCTCATTCAATCCATATTAATAAGAGTTATTAGGAACTAGCTACAATTAAATAACAAGTTGCATTGATTAATTGGATTTTTTTAGTGCAAGGGCTCCAACGACAGGAAAATCGTCAGCACTGAGGTCGTCGCCTGTAAAATCGTCTGTTCCTAGATCAATATCTCCGATTTCGTTGATTATACTTTCGATCGAATCGAAAGATTGAACTGTAGGTACGTCTTTGCTCAGTTTTTGTATGGATTCAGCCATGTCTTCATGCAACTTCTCAATTAGTAACAGTTCAACAGATTTATCAAGATCATAGAAGCATGAGTCAATGTCACTTAACTTTGACGGCATATTATTCGACATGTTATATTCCACAATTTCTTTACTCTCAGCTTCTGAAGCTTTGAATCGTTTAATGCCCTCATTCTAGAAGTCAAGATCAAAAAAGCTGGATATGATTTCGAAATTTTAATTATTACCAGAAACTGACAGGTATCGCTGAACCCGGGGAAACTGTCTTGAAGCAAATGCATAAAGTTGGAAAGACTTGTTTGTATCAATCCCTCATCTTGGCTCTTTTCTGGACTCTTTTGATGCAGATTATTTAATTTTGAGAGAAGCATCTGAAGTCCATCTACAGTCTCCAAACGATTTAAAGGAATCTCTGTTAGGAGCGTTTGAACTAATTCTTCTATAGTAGAGAAGTGATCTTTGGCTTTACATACTTTAATGAGCATTAATAATGTGCAAGTAATTACTTCTTGGGTTCATACTCTCCTCGTCAGAATGTTTCTAAATTTTCAAAAGGAATTTATTAATTCTGTCAAGCTAATGATAAAGATTGTTACTCTTAAAGAGAGATTCGAGTCAGATTTTTGGAAGATTTCAGCAAGAGTGCGCAGAAGAAATCCGATTCCAGAGCTTGTTCTCACGCTTTCAAGCTTGAGATTGGTCCGATCAGACAATATCTGGGACATGAGTGAAGAGTCCGACTTTAAGAAACGGAAGTAGTAGTCAGGTTGCTGCTTGAAAATCGGTTCATATGCAGCATAAAATTCTCTATTACATAGGAATTAAATGAAACGAAGAAATGAATGAATGAGTATACTGGCTGCTCGTGAGCAGAATCTCCTCAAATTCTCTATAGGGGAAGTTTGATTCAACCTTTTTCGATAAAGAGAACATTATGTTTTGATTCTCTCATGATTTACGCTTATGCAGTTCAAGAAATGAATGCTCACTTCGTTGAGGCTGAGATCAAGAATGGATTGTAAGAAGCTATAAATTGATGAGATCAATGTGAGAGAACAAAATTTTGTTACTTAAAAAGCAGTCTTCTTTCAGTTTCTTTGTCGAAGGGTGAGTCTCCAAAATCCTGCCCAAGACAGCTCACTTTCAATTCTGTAGTTGTATTACTGTTTCTTAAGCAAGGCAAAGCAGATTAGACTATTGGTAGTTCAATGCGGAGTATTGTTACTGCTTAGTTTTCAATTCCACGTACAATGACTTGGGTACCTCGTCATTAGCAAAACTTTGCGGCGTCCTTCCTGCATCCAGAAGATGTAAGGAGTTTTTACTTACATCTTCTGTCACTTTGTTCACTCTATGTTGATTGAGTACCGCAAGGAAACTTGCTTTCAATCTCGAAGACAGCGAATTTTTCTCAAATACTTCTCGAATCCATATTTTGACCTGGTGGAATCAAAAGATAATTTCATTTGCAACGTCAAAAGTAGGTATGAAGTTATATTACCATGAGTCTCCAGATTGAAAACTTCGGATAGCTCGGATAATCAACGAACAAATTCTCGTATGCTCGATTAAAGAGTCTTAGAAATGTTTCGAATGCCGTTTCAAATTCCAACATCGTTGCAACGTAGGCATTCCACTAGTAAATGATGAATGAACTATATATAACCTGTCATATTTTACTCTTGAGGTGTATTCGGCGAGAATCTCATAGTCATTATTCAATTTGCTCATATACTCGGAAATGATAACACAATGGTGAACAAAGCATTGGCTGATAGCGGCTAGGATCTGCAGAAGAAGTGGATCCTCTGAGCTTAGTATTTGAGTCTCACTAAGTTCCAAACAACTTTTCGAGAGATGAATTTCCGAGAAAATTTCGCCGGTTTCATTTGGAGATAGAGTTTCGTCATTTGCCATTCTTCAAAAACAATTAATCAATTCAATTCCAGTGATGCTGCAGAAATACCCTTGCTTGTGCTCAGTAACATCGTACCACCGAGCTTTCATAAACTTCTCTCTGTTGCCACACTGCGGAATTTTCAAACATTATTCCTAGAAAAAATCTATAGCTGCATACCTCTAGGATCAGCTTCTGCTCTCGGAATCTGAGGGAATTAATTATTTCTTTAGCAACTTCGTCAATGCCCCAGGCAGTTCCCAATTGCGTTGAATCTTCGAATAGGACTTCTGATAACTTATTTTGAAACATTGTTTTTGTCGAAACCACTATTGTTTCTCGTTTTAGACGGAGAGAAGGTATTTTGGGATCTATTTCATTAGTTCAGTAAGATTATATTCTTGTAATTAATGAGGTAACCTCGCAGCTGCTCCTGGAAATATTTCACGAAATACGAAGCTTGGGTCGGAGTCGCAAATCGTAGCAGTGTCGTGTAGAGATTCGCTTGGTTTAGCTGACCGCGTTCAAAAAGCTTGCTCCATCCATCACCAGACAAGTTCTCAGTTCTGGATTGAATTTGCTTTTTGTATTTTAGAATTTCATAGACATCACTATAAACAATCGTTTAGACATATCTTAAGCACGGAAGTGTCACCTCAAATTTTCAAGGTCAAGAGTAATGTAGGAGCGGAGACATTCACGTGCCCAGATTCTCTGATCTGAGGCTAGTTTGTTAGACTTTCGACATACAAGTTTGAGGGTAACAAGATCGTTCCATTCTAAGTAAGCCAAAATTCCAAGACAGAGGTTGCTGGGTAAAATATCGAATAGCATGTTTAAGGAAAGGGTATAAATTGGTTTTCAGTTTGAAAAATTATGGAAACAGATGTTCGGATGGGATTTTGATCGTATTCTGTCTTAAATTTATAGTTTGTCAGTGATTTTCAGAGATTCATATTATTGATCGTTAACTCCTGATAATTTCTGTTCTGCTCAGAATCGGCATGGCAAGATCATAGAACTATGAGTGATGCTTGCATAACTGGCTCAGAAATCAGCCCGTAAAATAGTTTCAAGGTAACAGAATATTATATTCTGTGAGAATCCGATTTATTTTCGATATCAGAAGCAGAGCTAGTTAGATTTTCTGATATTTTCCACATAACCTTTGAGAATTTTGTCTAATGAGAGCCGGTCATGGCTGTATCATGTCTGTGCTAAATCTAAGAATCTTTGTGTTTTGTCCTATTTCCAAAATATAAGAAACTTGTTAGCAAATGTAGCTGAGTTTAATTCAAGGAAAAATGTCAGAATATCAACGATAAACTCTATTCAAAACTCTCAATGATGATTGTCGTCTTATCATAAGTGGTGTTCTCTTATAAAATTCTTTGGAAGGGCTTTTATTTTTTAAAAAAAAAAACTTTTCTGATTCTGAAGTCGTCGAGCAATAACGTTTGGAAACTTAATATTTTTACAAGGAAATAAGATTTAGGTAAAATTCGACGCGTGATTCTTTAAGGAAGGTATTAAAAGTAGCTAGACACGCTAAGGATTAGAAAAAAGGGACTCGACATTACACTCAAGCTGTTAGTTTGAGAATTAGAAGATCTTACGCTTATTTTGTGAAATTCCCATCGTAAGGGGAAGAAACGACGCTATGAGATTGCGCATATAGCACTATACCGTTTGTTCCTGAAAATATCATCTCATATACTTTTCTGTTATACAGTAGTTTCAGTATTCGAAATAAGGAAAACCAGTTTACATCAAAATTGTAAAACACACTGAATCTGATCATCTGAATAAAGAATTAGTCAGCATCATTTCAGAAATAGTCCAATTATGATTTATAATTGACTCTCATTAATTCGGGCCTAAAATCCAGAGATAAGAAATTTTGATATTTGAGGTGATTTGGAATCACTCCCATCATTGAACAGTATCAGAGGAGATTTTTTACGTTTTCTCATCTCATTATCAGTCAGAGTAGTCTTCTGCCCTTCTAATTGGATATTCGTTTTAACCATTCATAATTAATTGATGGTGAATGCCCTTCCTTTCAAATTACGGGCTTCTTGAAGAAAAATTGCGTTATATCAATACTATAATGGTTAAATCTTTTAACACTGAAGGATGCGTTTGGAAGTAATCAGTCTATTGTTTACTGGATCCTAAATATACTCTGAGTAGTCTCCACATAGCGCTGAAATGCTCAATCTTCGTTTATGACTAGATTTTTAGCCCCCAGAATCCACTTCACTGATAATACCGAAAAAATTATGTTATTTGTTTTCATCCAGCGGAGAACCCATAGCATTATTTTTTAATTTTACTATGAGTGAAGTGAATCATTTAGCAAGGAACCAGGACGACAGTACAGACTATTCTCATGCAAATATTGAGGATGGAGATAGCAGCGACTCTGATCATGAACCAAATCATGATGTGAAGCAGGTCGATGGAAGAATTGCCCTTCAAATCGAAGATGGGAAACCATTGAAACGACATTGGGGCAAAAATTGGACTTGCCTTTATATCAAGGGAGAACCTTTTCTAACTCTTGGTCCTCACTGTAACCCAATTAGCTGTGATTCGTTGATCTTACTGAATCCTTAGGGCCCTTATTTTTATGTACTTTATCAGTCATGATGGGAGTTGGTGGGCTGATTATTTGGCTTGCGTGTCAGAAAAAGGATGCATTTTGGTTCAAATACTTAACAATCGGTGTGGTGTTTTGGCAAGGGTTTATTTATTGCTTAACAGCTTGTCGCAATCCAGGAATTCTCACTCATCCTCGACCTACATCGGATACTGATCTCCAATACCGAGGAGAAAGAACGTATATAATCTTATTCTCCTCGAGTCAATGCTAATAATTACTATAGGTATTGCAAAATTTGTAAGATTGTGAAAAAGGATACTACATACCACTGCGAAGACTGTGATGTCTGCATTGAAGAATATGATCATCATTGCCCTTGGACAGGAAAATGCATTGGAAAAGGAAATCTCGTTCCATTTTATGCGTTCTTGGGTTCCACGATGGTATACATTATGTATTGTATGTTCGCCTGTGTCCACAGTGTCGTTCCTGACCCATAACTGATATTCTAATTGTAAAGGAAGTGAAAATTGATAACCAAAAAGAAAATTACTGAATAAAGTTATTTCTGCTTCTAGTTTAACATTTCAACTCTGTTCTCGAGCGAGGCTGCAGGCTAAAGGTGAGTTCTTGAGAGAGTTGGTTCGAAATTAATGTTTTGTGGAAATTTCTCATCTTCAGTTAAGTTTCAAACATAAAATGCTTCAAACTCAACACTCGCGAAGAAATCGAATTGAAGAAAAGGATACTAATTTATTTCGTTATCGACTATTTGGCTCAAATCTAGAGATTTATGGAGACTGCAATTGAAAAACAACTGCATTCTTAAATTATTTATTATTTGGGAGGAATGAATTATATAATTAATTCCAAATTTGAAACATTCTTGATATTAAATTGTATGCCTCTCTTTTCAAAATGAATTAACTTGCAAACGGATTGCTCCTCTGTTTGAAAGCGGATATAATAGGCTTCTTCTTAAAGAATCGAGGTAGTGGTTTGGGTAAGGGTAGCACAACTGATAGCATCTGAATTACGGTATTGAAATGTTCAAGCCGAAAGTTTTCATAATAAAGAGTGTTGGGTAAAAACAAAAAAAAAGGAACCAAGAAACTTTAACTTTAAAGCATTATTATTGAAGATAGGTCTGAAATAACAAGAGAATATCAGAAAACTTTGTAGTGTAGGATAGAATGAAAAGTAAACTCAGAATATAGTATCGCAAATCTTGTATTAAAAAAGAAAGTTAAACTGCATCCATCTATTGTTTGAGGATGATTGAAGATAGAGTAAAGCAGTTTGAGATTACTTGAGGTTAGTAAATAGAAGCTAATGGTTGATTTGGGAAAGCAGAGAAATTTCTCCGTTCAAAAGTTCCTGAAATAGCTAGCTATATTTGAGGTTAGTAATGCTGAGTATTTCTGCTGAATAATATGAAAATCAAGATAGACTAGCATATAAATTAGCTAACCTCAGCAGCAAAATTGAGTTATATCGTGAACCATGAAAGTATTATATTCAATTTTCAGCAGCAATGAGATAGATCAGCGAAGATCTCTCCAACTACTTCTTTTGGTGATTCTTTTTTTGAAAAAAAAATTTAAAAAAATAGCATTGTATTTTCCCTTTCGAAAAATCTAATTTTTTCCTTACATTTCTATTTTTTTGAAATGAAAGCAGAGCGTCTCGAGTTCTTAATGGTTGGGAGTTTCTTAGTCTGCTTCCAAATGCAATGAATTAATAAGCAATACATATTTGATTGTTTTGAAAGTTTTCTCAGCTTAAGCTAGTTATCTCACAGGTAAAATAGACTAACTTTGCTGAGGATGTATGCAACTCAATCAATTTGGATAAAGTCTAAATTTTGAATCCATCTGCAAGAAATCGTGCATAAAGGGCCTCCATGTCTTTATTATACAGAATTTTCCCATCAAAGCTCCCATCAAAGGAGGTGTACAGAGCGCTTACAGCGACAGCTTCTACTTTGATAGCCTTATCAACGTCAAAATTGCTGAGGAACTTATGCAGTGCTGTGTCATACTTTACGAACTGGAAAAGTCCGTTAAAGATGTCTGAGTATATGTTGATGAGAGTGGCCGCAGGAGCGCTGCTATAAATAAATCCTGGTCGCAAAACAGAGGCTCTCACATTCTTCAGTCCAAACAGATAGTTCTCAGCTTCTAATTTTGTGGTCAGATAACGCTTTATAAATGGAGGTGCCTTGGATGCGGAGATATAGGTTATCTTCTTGTTTCCACCAATCTGTTCTAGCTTTGCTCCAATAGCTCTTGCTGTCTCTCTATTCAGATGCTCATAGGTACCATATTGTCCTGGTTTACTCAGTCGTGTAAAAGAAGTGTCGATTAGCGTTCCCAACGAATGAACCACAGCATCAGCCTCTTCCAGCTTCTTCTCGAAACTCGCAGGAGTCAAAGCATCCCCTTTAATCCACTCAATTTGGTCGTTCCAGGGCTCATTTCTCTTGGGTTTGCCACTTCTTGAGACGCTCATCACATGAGCTCCCAAAGCCAGCGCTTGTCGACCAACCTCTGACCCTACATATCCATTTCCGCCCACAATAAGTAACTTCTTTCCTTGAAGATTCGCGACTTGCATTGAATCAATTTTCAGAAATATTTTATTTACTTGGAAGATCTAAAATCTTAATTGCCGGTATTTGGCTTTAGGTTTCGCAAAGATCTTTGCAATAATCATTGTGGTGAAATTTTTCGAGGAAAAGATGCTAATATGTATATATATTAATGGCGATAGAGATGCGTATAGAAAACCCTAGCTAAGAAAAAATGCCGAAGAAAAGAATTTGAATTTTTAAAAAATGGAATTAATAGTTTTCATAGCTTCTTTGAATGATAAAAAAGTAACTCTTCATCATAATGATGGCATAGATTTATGGATGTGAATTATAAGGGTATGTGTCGTTTTCTTGCATTTGAAATGTATTCTGAGGGAAGGAAAAAGCGGGATCTCTGGTATTATTGCTACCAAGGCTCCAGCTCTGAGTGTTAGCAGTTAGCATTTTAAACGTTGATTGAAGTGGCGTCATAGTGTTATGAATCAAACCACTGTTCATCAACGGATTTAATAGTGATAGATTCGTGAGCAAGCTAGGCTCATTCTCTCTGATATTCTGAGAGATTGCAAAAGACTGGGAGATCTTTTTCAGATTAATTTTTTTCAGCTTTGATACGGAATTTTGTGGCATCATTTCATTGTAATTGCTTTCATCAGTTTTCTCGGCGCCTTGGACTTTAAAATCTGCATCAGAATTGGAAGCTTTTTTCTGGATGACTGGTGTACACCGTTTCTTTTCATGTGGCTCTGCCTTGGACAGGGTTTGATTATGACCTTTTACCTTGTTGTGTCTAAATGATCGAGGTGTAGATAGTTGTTGTAATTGTTTTAGGTCACTTTGAGTGTTTGTAATATCATCAGTATTTGTCAAATTTTTGAAACTTTCAAAGAAAGACATCCAATAAGATCGATACTTGTTCGAATGGATCTTCTTAAATTGCTTTTTGAAAGCAGTCATCAGTAATTTTGCCGCATTCTCATCACAGAGACTGAAAACTTTTTGCAGTACGCTGTTCCCATATTTATTCGTCATGAGTTCAAGAAGCTTTCCATTCGTAATGATTGCATCGATGAATTTCTTGCGGCTCTCCTAAGAAAACGATTTTCTTATGGTAAGATACGAAGTACAAGTACCTGAGGACAAGTTTCCAAACAATTCTCAATGACGCCTGAGGAGAACTTTTGGGTGGAAAACTGCACAGCTTTTGATGTGATTTTATCCCATATTTCCTTGCAGTCTTCTCGAAAAACCTATATGAATAGTGATTGAGAATGAGTTATTATCAAAATCACTCTCGTACCTCTAAGGCATGCTGAACAACATAATTGCTGAAGGGGTTTGGAAGCACTTGGTCAATATTTCGAGCGAACAATTGTATTATCAAAGTTTTTCGTTCTGGGTCCTTTTCAGTTTTGGTGATCATGGCTTTCAGCTAAAAAAAACGTGAAAACTACCAATCAAATGATTGTGAAGCTTACCACACATAAGCCATGCGAATGCTGTGTAATCTCAAGAAAGTTGCAAATAATCATGTTAAAAATAAATGCGATGCGGTTCATCGAGAAACAGTTCACCATTTTCTGTATGAAGTGGGTGGCATAAGAATCCTGAGAAAAAAGTTGAAATTAATCAGACTTCAAGATAATAGTTACTTTCGAGAGTTCTAATACATGGTCTTGAATTCCTGGTTCAAACAGCTTTTCTTCTTCATCTCCTTTCACTAAAGCAATAATTGATTGGAGGGAATGAGTCCCTTTTTTATGTCTCGCAACAACAGGTATCGAATCAATTATCTTCAATAATGGGATTAATCGTATTGAGAGAGTGATTAGTAACTTTACGCTTTTGAATAAGATCATCCTTTGATGAATAGATGCATGTTGGAGTAGGGTCAACAACATGTAGTTCAGATAAGGATCCACCATAATTTCTTTCAAAAGCGGAGTAATTTCACTGATGATAATATCGAGCTCCAATTGAGATGCTTTCAGGACTAACTGCGATATGACTCTTCGGTAAAATGGTCAAACAAAGAATAATGAGCGGGTGGTTACTTGCTTCCTGCAGGATTGAGAGCCATCTCTCCAATTTGACCTCTATATTCAAGGATTTTAGATCGCTGGAAGTCAGCATTATTTTCTAGATCAGGATTGCTGCTTTTCCGAGTTATGAAAAGTTTATTGGGGCTCAGGGATACATTTTTGCCAGTCTCATCCAAATAAGCCAAAGAAGTACTTGCTGATGGTATCATGTTGAAAGTATGGTCGAAATTCAAACTTGAATAGTTAGAGGAACTGGTTCCGTTTGAAAACTCATTCGCCTTATTCAAGATAGTGAAACTTCCGATACTTTGTTGGTTAGCAATGGCAGCGTGGTGTGAGAATTGTGAGGCCTCATAACCATTAGGACCAGCTCCTTTTGGGAGAGAACTTCCTTCCATATTGCTGATGGAACTATAAGAAGAGAAGCTGCTTGCATTTCTGTTCAATCCGGCGTCTGGACTGTCCATTGAGTTGATGGTTCTGCTATCATTTCCGCATTCAAGTGTAATTTGAGAGTCCAAAGGCAATGGCGTTGCTTGCTCCTTCAACAAACAACAGAGGAAGTGAGTTGATATTAGTGAATAAACTTTTTTTACCTTTGCAAATGAAAATTTTTTCTTCAAATTCGCACCTGCGGGAGAGTAAGCAAGACCGAATTCTTCATCTTCATCGATTTTGATGCTACCCAGGTCAAGAGTGCTACCTGTCTTGCGAGACTCGAGTTTTGTCTAGTGAATCAAAAAAAAAAATCGAATCTGTTGGCATTCATCAAAAGAAATTTACTCTTTTCATCATTGGTACGATCACTTTCAAATACCTAATGAGAAGGAAGCGGTTTTTCGATAGGTCATTTGAAGAGGTATGACTTTCGTTCCAAGGAACTTTAAAATTGAGACTATTCGCGAGTTCATGATTGAGATCTGCGACAGCACTCACACCCAAAATAATTTGGTTGTCGCCTTGCTTCTAATACCCTTGGTTAGCGAAATATTTAGGAACTTCAAGTTACAAAAGAGATCTCAAAATTTTTCAGCTGCTGCCCAGCATTTGCCAATATAGTCGTCGCGTTCACAAAGAACTCAAGAGTTAGTGGCTCCTAAACGTTAATTTCAGATCTCAATTGGTAGGATCGTTACATCAGGTGATTGAGTCAATGCAACAACGGTTTTGAAAGTGAATTCTGAAAAAGGCAGTAGGTAAGAACTCGGTTCATAAGGAGTCGGTGTGCGGTTTTCCAGATCATAGAAGAAGATGTAGTTATTCTATTAAGCAAAGAAAAAATGACTATTCAATTTAGTCAAGGGTCTATGTTACCATAAAACTGTCTTCAAAAACTGAAAGGACTTTCTCAAGCCGAAAAATCGCCGTACCTCCTATTGGATGGCTCGCTTCTATCGAAATGGCCATCATTTTCTTTTCATGGTGAATCAGCAACTCAATATCGTTGTTTGGGATGTCATCAGTAGGAGTTATTTGAGACTCTAGAATGTCTGAAAGTTTCTTCTTTTTCCAATAAGAAGTCTTCGATGCTTTACAGGAGCACTCAAAATGAGTGAGGTAATGTCTTCGAGTTACATTGGAATAGTAGGCAGAAATATTTTGGAAATTGCAGCGTTTGACATCAATAACTTTAGAGAATTCGTTACAGATAATGAAAGGTTTCAATTCTATTACATCTGAGGCAAATGGGGCAAAAAGGATCATAATTTTGCGAGATTAAATGTATTGCAGATTCAATTCTCTCTAGCAGACAGACTTCATCATTTAGTTGTCTATTATACTCCGATATTTGTGGACTCAAGCTGAGTGTTTTCCCTAAACAGTTGACTGATGGTTATATATTGGTAAAGAATTGCCAACTACCTGGACTTCTTTGAAATACATTGTTATCAGCGTTGCCAAAATAAGGATCATGTGGGAGAGTAAAATCTGAGTGAGAAGTTTCGACATTGTTGGCTTGAGGTGTGAGAA
>ENA-UOTX01000276-UOTX01000276.1-compost-metagenome-genome-assembly--contig:-NODE-276-length-57473-cov-8.834640_pt1 | contig 57473 bp, 35 predicted proteins | sample MGYA00238143_ERZ746982 | MGnify/ENA primary metagenome ERZ746982 (study PRJEB28758, sample SAMN06268862) | compost metagenome | isolation source: single cell | place: USA: California, Emeryville, Joint... | reverse complement strand
CGAAGATTAAGTGTTGAATCCTTGATCCAATCCTCAAAATAAGCATGCATGTACAATATAGTAATTTCATGTATTGGTAGTATCTTTAGGGAGGTAATTAGTTTGGTTCTATATCTCTTTGGTAATTTATATTCAATGAATAGAAAGCCGCAAAAATTAATTTATATTTAAGTATTCTCTTAGCTTGAGGCTATCTTCGAGGTAGGCAAGCTGAAAAGTGCTTGCATCATTACCTTAGTAAAATCACTTCGCGTAACTGTGCCTTCTCTGCCAATTTTCATCTCCCTAAAGATTGCTGCCCAGTCTCTTCCATCAAACATGAGTGCTTCTAACAAAAAATTCGTCGGCATAAATTTCTTATCCTCCTGATAGGAAAACATAATTAATCTATCAGCTTTCATAGAGTTCCTTACAGGGTCAATTAAGCGGAAAATCTGCTCGATTCTGTTCGTTATAAACTGATTTTGCCGATTTATCGCGTTCGTTACCATCACTAAGAAATGTATCAATTTAACCCAGTTCTAATTCGAATAATAACTTGTATATTTTAGACTTTCGTCGTCGGCCACGGCGTTAGTTGGATCAATAATATTTCTAATTCTTTCCTCTCCGGCCCTGGAATGAGAAAGTTCGCTGAAAGCTTGATAGTATATCATCAATTAGATGAGGTATTGTGAATTAGAAAACTTTTAATGAGCTCTTTTTTTGGCAAAGCACCAGTATTATTGGCATCCATTTGCTTGTATTTCTCCATGAGAGATTGGAAAAACTCTGGCTTCATGAATTCAATTGAGAAAAGTGTCATCATTTGATAATAAAACTCGCTTTTCCCCTTCATTAATAGTAAAATTGAAAGCATTAAACATACTGTTGTTCTCAAATGAGTCGAAAATACCCAATAAATCTTCATGTTTTCAATCGCTTTGGGGCTCAGAGTAATATCTGATTGACCCTTTAGATGCCCTTGAACCCAATCGTCCTGTAAAATCATTTCTGCTGTGGCTCGTTTCTCTGGATCTTTCACCATGAGCTTAGTGATAACAGCTTTAGGACCCTCCGGCACTGTTTTCCAAACCTCATCTAAAAAAATATCTGTGACTATTTGTTCCCAATACCAACTAAATCACCTGAAAAATCCCAATCACCTTTTTTGATAAGGTCTAATAGGTCAGCTGAATTGCTAGCATTGAAAGGAAGTTTGCCGCTTAGCAGCAAATACAATATCGCACCGCAGGACCACATATCTGTGCTTGGTGTCGGTTCAATCATGCGGTCAACTAACTCTGGTGCTGTAAAAACCACCTATATTCCTCCATTGTAAAGCATATATTGTAAGAATATCAGTACTTCTGGGGACATCGTGATCAACTCTAAATCTGGAATGAACTGATTGCACCTAAAATCACTAAACTTCACATTAGCACCTTTAGCCGATTGAAAGAGCAAGTTCTGAGGTTTCAAATCTCTAAAAACATCCAATTAGCCTGTAAAAGTCGCCTTCAACAGCAATACCCAAGAGCAATATCACGAGCATGATAGTAATGGACTGCTTGCACAAGTGCTTTAAAGATTTGCAGGATAGGGACTTTAGCAGTCAAGCTTTTTTTGATAACGTCGCCTCCTTCACAATATCTGATGGAAAGAGAGTTATATTTCATATTGTCAGAGAATAGGCTACTCTCTCACGATGTAGTAATTCCACTCGTCTTCAAAGACCTTTCTCACTGAGCAGATGGAAGGATGATGCAAGGTTCTCTCGACTCGAAGCTCATCGATGAACTTCTCGTGCTTATCGGGGTCAATATCCGACTTCCTGATGCATTTCGTGATTCTAAGTTCACCTTAAAGGTACTCTCAGCCAAGGTTAAAGAACTATGTACTACTGGAAGGATATTCCGTCACTACAAAGACCGAAGCATAGTTGCCTAGGGTTTCCATGGGTGAGTGTCGCGTGAGGGATAGTTAGTGTTACCAAAGCGAACAAGGTAGCTAGGACTTTTGTACTTGATAAAGAAATTTTCGGTTTTTAAATCAACGATGAACCGTTCACTCGGGTCAATAATGTCACCACCTGCTGTATCTCTGTCTCTATAGATGCGGTGTTACTGTTCTCGTGACAACTAACTAAGCAAGATACCTCGAAGCACAACACTGCCCTCCCATTCACTAGCGTTTTGTAGCTTGCAATAATGAATTTAATTCGAAAAACGCTTTCCTGATAATTGTATCCTAATAATTGTATCCTAATAAAATTAATTTCCAAAAGGGCTGTTTACTTACTTCCGTTAGCAATGAGAGCGTTTACTCTACATTCACCTCTTTGGGGCTCTATTCACCGACTTCTCGAAGTCGACTTAATTGTAGGGTTCATTCAGAGGTAATAATCGGGAAGAGCTGCAATTTCCGGTCTTGCGCACTTCTTTCAGTAGTTGCTTTTGTCTCTCTGAGTAAAGTGTGTTAGTGGCTTCTTCTAATCAAAAAAAAAAAACAACCATTTGTATGGAAACAATTAGTTTTATGAATAGTATTAACGAGCTTGAGACTTTATCAACTATTTTTTTAATAATCATTCAGTCCAATGCTCTGTTGCATCAAGGAAGTGTCCGTAAAATCTTCCAGTTTGTTATTTAAGCAGCTTCTTAATCATTTTTTCTCTATGGAAATCAAAAGAAACCTTGCGCCACCGTAACTCAATTAAACTTTATCTGTACTGTAACTCAGGTTAGCCTTACTTTACCTATGATCCCGCCTTGTGTGGGAAGCCTTTATAATGCTTCCCACAATGAGGAGAGATCATAAAGTGAAGAGTTTTCAAAATTTTTATTTATCAAATATGGCTGATTTTTGCTGAAAAGTGCTTTGGAAGATCCATTGGAATTTAGAAATTCTGATCGCTATTCTAATAAGATCTATTTGATTTGAATTTACCAAATTTGATTGGGCTATTAATGTTATTATCTTAGGCGCGCCTAATCAAATAAAACCTGATCCAAAGGAGAAAAAGACTATGAACTCGAATAAAGGCCAGCTCGCCCAGAAGCTCGTGCCAGAGGCACTCTTCTCTAAGTACTCCGATTACGAAATCGTAGCTGAAAGCAGCTATTACAAGATTTTTGAAGCAACGCTTACTCCTGGCGTCCGCCGCTATGCTATCAGAGCATTGGATTTAGACTCTGATTATGTCAAAGCGAATTTAGCACAAGCAGCAACCTTATTCTTACAAGAAGTTCTTTGTCTTTGTTTGCGGTTAGAGAGCGCGGAGATCGGCGCGGTTAAGATTGAAAACTTTTGCATTGATATGGAAAAAAAGCAAATCGCGTTTGTAATGGCAGCACAAGTTTCTCTCCAATGCGTTCTCGAAGAAGCAAAAGCTCGGAAGGAACGGCCAGAGTTGGATGTTGATAGATTGTTTAAACATCTCGCTGCAGATCTTGATTTTTTGTATCATAAACTCAAGTATTTTAGTCCTGATCTGAGCCCTGAGAATATCTTTTGCGCGAGAGAAATGGACCTATTTTTCCTTGGGAACTGGGCTTCAGCTTCAACGATAGACCCTGGCCAAAACCATTCGTTGAATCATACTGTGGTGATGAATCAGTCTGGAGTAATGAACACTTCTTTGACGCTAAGTCACTCGCGGAGTGAAAAATATGCATCTCCTGAGGTAATGAGCAATTCGATGATGGTGATTGATGTAGATAATATTCCAGAAGCGATGGCTCAGGATATTTTCACTCTAGGGCTGATCGGGTTAGAAGCCTGTGGATTGGATTTGAATGACTGGAAGGATTTATCGAACCCGAAGCTGACGGCTATGGAGCATAATTCGATTCTTGGAAAGTTATCAGGGTATTTGACAAAGATAGACTGTCCGGAGTTCGTGAGGGGTCCGGTGCTGCAGATGTTACAGAAAGAGCCGAAAACGAGGGTTCCGCTGGATGATATAATGGCAGGGAGATGGAAGAGAATCCGTCTCGCGTATAGTTCGTTCGGTTCGAATAGAATTGGATTAAGAGATGTACGTTCTAAAGAGACTTTTGAAATACAAGGTGCGCAGCTCGACTGGGGAGGTAATCAAATAGTTTGATATTGAGATGCCAATAACTCTCTGCTTCTAGGCGGCTATACATTGTTGCAAAGAATCCCACAAACCACCTTTATCGTTTCATCTAACTCATACCTAAATGACTCAAAATCAAACTTTGAAATTTTTAATGCGCAGATACCCGATAGCATCAAGAAAATTTATAGCAGTGGCAGAATTCCTGGGAGTAGGAATCACGTATCTATTTCACAATTTATACTTATTCTCTCTCTAGGAATCTGGGACGTCTCATGTAATGCTCGAACCAACAGAATTGCACTTCTCTCAATGGCAGGGGAGGTGGGATACCACGTATACAATGTGAATGAATGGAAACAGCCCATCAAAAGAGCTGCTTGGCCTTCTGTGCAGACAGGTTTGCATGCTTTTGCTTTTTAAATCATTCATTTTATATAGAAGACGTTTCTGGACTGGATATAGAGCCATCGGGAGAACGCATCGCTACTATCGACAGAAAAGGAATGCTCATCGTCTCAAAGGTGTGCTCGAAGAAGACGATATTCGGCCTGAATAAATCAGAAAAATATTTATTCACAGGCAACCTTGGAGGAAAGAGCTGGCGTAACTACATACACCCTTGCTAATTCGATCCAACATAACCTCAATAAGTCTACAACAAATGTCGTTGGAATCCGAACAGTGCGATATTAGCTGCGACTTTCGATGGGAACAGTTTGAACTTTGTTGACCCTGTGAAGAAGGCCAACTTGGTCACAGAAGCCCTCACACTGCATGATAAAGGTACTTTCTAAGCCTGGTGTATTTTGATAAAGAATTGTTGGGACTAGAAATTCCTTGGATTGACTGGAGAAAAGATGGATTTTTGCTTGCCGTCTGCTCCTATGATAGAGATGCAAGCATCTATGATCTAAGGGTTGGGAAAGTAGTCAAACGATTTTGCGATATCCACGCACGTAAATTCTTCTTGTTCGAAATCAATCAATCTAAATCATTATTGGATTAACAGATAGGATAAATTCGATCAGATGGGGACCTGCAGACGATGTGATCGCAACAGCATCGAATGATAAAACCGTAAAATTACTAGATTTTGCCACTGGGAAAACTATTCATGTCGTTTCAACATCCGATGGAAGTAAGATGATTCATTCATTGCATTGTTACTGATCTTTCTTCGCTGTTGATAGAATTGGCAAGCTCTGTTTGCTTTTTGGACTCGATTTGAACACATTGTGGTCTGGTTCCAAACAGATTTTATTTGTATGATAAACTGGTGGATTAATTCAGTTTGTTTCAGACTATTTCTTCACAAAACTATATCAGAAATATAATGCTCACAAATAAATCGTCAATATCTATTTGTATTTTAGATAAAAATAATAATAATTAGAGCGAGTTGTGTATATCAGAGTCTCTAAAATTTTATAATTATAGTTTAATGTACATTGATTAATTAACTCAGAGCAAAGAAACATAGTTTCATCTAAATTGTTAGAAGAACTGTTGAGTAGGAGAATTAATTGCTGATCATATGTTAACAGACGAATAAGATTCCGCCTCATAAGTCAATTGGTGAACATTGAGAAGAAACCAACCATTTTCGTGAGGTAATTTAATTTTTCCGAAACTGTAGTAGTCCCATGAATCTAATGTGTTTCAATTTGCAGAATCAAGCAACACAATGTGCTAACTTTCCTAACTTATTGCAGTTTGTGTAGTATTCTGGCCTTTGCTTTCAAACTCGAAATTTAATTCAAATCCGAGTCGCTAATTAAATTATTTGGAGAAAAGAGGCAAAAAAACTCATGAGAATTTTTTAATTTCGGTACTGAAATGGATTCATATTGATAGTCAGATCTCCTCACCTTAAAACTAGATAGAAATTGTATAACTATCTCAGCGAATTCGCTGAATTTTAAGGGTCTTCATTTTCAATGTTCTTATCAAGGGGATTCAGCCATCAAAAATTCCAGGAAAAATCCAGTAATCTAGCCAACAACTTAGACTAGTAGTATTATCCGTAATTAACCAATCGGTCATTTTTCCTTTCACTCTTTTCGGATCTTGAAGCTTCCAGGCGCTACAGTTTCTGCACGCTAATATTCTCATAGAAGTACGTCATTTGCATCATAACTAATAATTTTATTTACGACAGAATTTCTTCTAAATAATCAAGGTTAGCTCTCCAAAAAAGGAACATATAAAATTTCTTATCAGAATCAACTAATTTATTTGATCAGAAGCGCATAAATAACCAGTAATTCCCAATACCGTATTTCCAGAAGGTTAGTCATTCAGAAAAGTAACCCTTTAATACGCAAAAGTTTAAACCTTCAATAATCAAATAAAATTCCTCAGAAAATAATTACCTTATCAGCAAAAATTCAATTTTCATGAACTCACCGACTCATTCGCTTGACTCAACCAGTCTTTCTGACAGCAATCCAGAAGGGCAGGTCAGTGACAAACCAAAGCAAGTCGACCTCTCTTTCCAAAAGCAACCAATTCAACAAAACCATGGGATTTTTTGGAAATTGATGGACAGATATCGCAAACTGATAAACAAAATAAAAAATACATATGCCAGGCTTGACCCTGACACTCGGAAACTCATTCAAGGACTCCTTCAAGCAGTAGGACTTGGAGTTTTAGCATATTTTTCGGTTGATGGAATTACCAATATTATCGGAAAGAGATATAAGTCTCTGTCGGTATTGCTCGTAGCACTCGAGGCTGTGTATCTTGCGATTCGGTTGTTGAAAAGCTCAAGGAAGACCAAGCAATTTGCGCTATTGGTTGCGCTAATTCTCATCTATGGCCGTTTTTTGAAGTGTAACCTCTACGAAAAGAACATCGTCGAAGCAGTGTTGTCGAAAAAGAAGTAAGTGTGTGGTGTCGTTCTTGACGACACTCGCGATGGATGACCATTGGTGGTGCTTTAAACTAAGTATGCTTGTTTTTCTCATTTGTGTGTGAAATTTCTGTTGATTTCTGTATATAATTGTGTATGAATTATCGCTTACAATGACCAATGAATACTCATTTGAGCTTGCTGTCGATCTCATGCAGATCATCAGAGGGAAAAATGAAAAATAATAAAGTTAATTAACATTACAAAAGAAGCTCATATCGTGTTTCTTCTATTGCTTGCAAGCGGCGGAGAACAATAATGAAATATAACGCTTTCGACAGTTTTACTGTAAATAACTTCATATTTTTACTTAAGAAAAATTTAAAACAGGGTTAAAATTCATGTTAATTAAATATAATGTGATAAGTTTACTTTAGGAAAGAAATATCTGAAACGGATTGTCTATCTTAGCATTAAAGTTCTCAATAAGATGCGCCTCTCTGATGTGAAGACGCTGTAGATTTTTTACAAAGTCGAATGCTTTCAGAGGAGAAATCATTGTAATAAGGCTGGTTGAATAGATCGCTATCAAGGCAACATCTGACAAATCTTATTATTTATGCATAATAAATGTATCTCCTAAATAACTATTACATTGTAAAAATGGAAGCAATAAATGTAAGTAAGCAATTTATATAGAAATAAATAATAAACGAACGTTAGTTTCGTTTTGCAAATTCTATCTGAGCAATGCTCCATTGAATGGCTATATTACTTAATCAAGAGGGATTGCCAATAATGAAAGAGGTCATTTTTGAGGGTGATTCTCAATTAAATTTAATCTAAGGTAGCAAATCGAAGAAAACTATGACTTCTCTTTTCATATCGTGAATTTATAGCAGTGTAAGAACGATCCTTATGTACAATAAATGGTATCAATACTACGTTAAAAAGAAAAAATTGAATTAAACTCGAACCAAAAACAAGTAGCAGCACAACAAAAACTAATGCGACAGAACTGGGAGAATTGGCAACATGGACCAAATGGGTATGACTGGCAACATGGACCAAATAGGTATGACTGGCATCATTGGCACCATTACAACCGACATACTTTTCGAAGCAGACATCGCAGAGGGAAATTCTTCTTTGGATTAATGTTTGGTGTCGCCGCGAGCTACCTCTATTGGAATGCTGATGAAAGCAAAGAGAATAGCAGAAGAACGACGAGACTTCAATTTAAAGAAGAAAAGCCTGAGTCAACTGGTGGGAAGAACTATCAGCTTGAAAGCGAAGACTACAAAATAATTTTCGATCTTATTCAGAAAAATCCTCCAAAGACAGGAGGCGAAGAAACTAAAAAGAATTGATTGCAGTTACTTTATTGTTTGTCTTTTTTCAGTGTATGTATGCTTTCTCTATGTATGTCACAGCAAAAACAACTCCCTTCATTACGACACAATTCACCAGCCAAATCAAATAATTTCAGCTTATTATTTTCACCTCAGCGTCATTGTTAGAAAAAGCCATGTAGGTAAGACTTAATGCTAAGAACATTTCACATTGAGATCCTGCGATTCCTTTAACTTGCTGTCAATATTAAAAAACAGAAATCAATTCGTTGTTACATTAATTAAATTTGATATGATATTTTTGTATTCTCATCAGAGCGGTTCACTTAATAAAAAGACTTATAAGCTTGAAAATGAAGACTACTAGACGAATAAAGAAAATTTCAATTTTTTGTTCTCAACGGAGAAGATTAGGCTCTGATTGCAATAGTATGAATTGCCAGTACATCTAAATTATAGTTCTTAATAGAGTAAAGAGTGACATTAAAATAGCAAAGTATTTCATAATTAAATGCAGTGCTAATTATCGGAGCCTCTTCTACACAGGTCATTTCAAATTCAATAAGAATTTCTAAACCTGGGCTTGTGCTCCAAAGACAAAATTCGCATATGGGTTTGGTCCAAAGACTTGCGCCATTGGATTCGCATGCTTAGTAACCTCACATTCCATCAGCAGTTTTCCAACGAGCTCTCCCTTGCTGTACAGATCAATCCAAACTTGCTGGTTTCCAGTCTTGAAACAGAAGTCAATGCCCACACTTCCCTCAGCGATGAAATCATCGCTTGAGAAATGGTCTTTGTCCCAAAGCTGCACAGAAAGGATCTCTTCAGAGGTTCTGTCAAAGATGAGAGTTTCATTCCAAGTTGGCTTCTTGCCGTTTTTGCTCGGAATTGTACGCTTCTTTTGCGCACCCATAGTAATTACGCAATATGGGTCGGCTTTGAAGATGTTCTTGTTAGTCTTAAGTTCTGCCATAACTGGCTTAAAGGCAAATGTTCCGGCCTTTGATATCATGATGGTCTTCTATTGGGTTTGCTTTGAACGCTTTGAATTTCTTATTTTTTTATTCTTTTATGAATAATGACGCTTTTATAGTGGAAAGTTTGCAGTTACTGTACTTATTTAAATTTCTTAAAATTAACGGCACAAAGAATATATCTCTGCATCATGCCGTTTCAAAATTTTGAATTCGTAAATCAAAGTCCCGTTCTATTCGCCAAACACAACGCCTAGAAGAAGTTTTGCTTGAGTGTTATAAGAATTGAGGCTTCTATCTCCATTTATTTGGTATCGCTAGAAATTTATTATTTTTTTATTTGGCATTATATTCCATTTAGAATGCTGCCTACTGGTCTGCAGCAAGGTAAAAATTTACCTCAAATTAAAACGACGCGTTAGATAGATGCTTTGAGGTTCACCGTTGGTCACATTCCAAGTCAAATTACCTGCATCCAAAAAATCGAGTTTTGCAAACGATTACATCACAATGTCAAAAAACTCTCGCATTTCTTGAGGAATCTGCAGAAGTCAACGGAGCTCTAGTTTTTATGGACAACAGAAACTAATGGTGTTCTGAAAGTAAAGAGGTGTTGTCTCAAACAATGTTTATGTCCTATTTTTTTCATATTTTATATTGAAGAGGCCATTTTTGCAGATGTTTGTGTTAAATATTAATTTATAGCTGGAATATGTATCACATATAATTTCGAGAAGCCATACATACTCGGGCTCAGAAAATTAAGCATTTACAATTAATTTTCTTTAATTAACACTGCTAATAACATTCAAAAGCTTATGATGTAAACTATCTGAGCACAGCTTAATAATGGGTTGGAACGAAGTTAATTGAGTGACTATACACTTCTTCACAGGACGGGGCTTTCATGAATGGAGCAAACTCAGTTTCGACGAGCAGTCTCCCAATCGGTTCTCCATTGCTGAACAGGTCAACCCAAACTGCTTTAGTCCCAGCTTTGCACAATTGGCAGATATTGAGCATTCCAGTAGCGATGAAATCGTCTTTTGAAACAAGGTCTTTGTCCCAGAGCTGGATTGTCAGGATTTCTTCATTCGATCTTTCGAAGACCACAGTTTCATCCCACATCGGCTTGTTTCCACCGCTTTTGCATGGCTTAGTGACTCTCTTCTGGTTTCCGAGGAGAAGCACGCAATAAGGGTCTGCCTTGAAGACGATATTTTTATCTGTCTTGAGTTCTGCCATTTGAGGCTTGATTCCGATTTTTCCGTGTCCTTGAATCATTATTGTCAAATTGTGTTGCTGCTGCTGTTAATACGAAAAGAAATTATTATTAACTTAGCAGATATCCAGCCACAAAGCTTTTTAAATAAGAAGAGTTTACTGAATATTCTTCTACTGCGATGCTATGAATATCTATAGATTCTTTCTGTTTTACTGACCTATTCAGAATGCCTTCTGGAAGATTGGTATCAAAGTCTAAGGAGTTGGTTTCGGCACTTAGGAGTTTAGAGATAATGGATTAGGAATTCAATTTATAGATGACGGTAACCAATTTTATCATTCTTCAGTAAGCAAAAAATATAAGAAAAAATCTTATTTAAAAAGTTTGAGGAGCTAAAAGCTGAAAATCAGCAAGTTTTTCCTTGGTGTGTTTTTTTTTGGGACTGGAATCACGCTGAAACTTGGAAAATAGGGTAAATTTTCATCTGCTACAAGCAAATAACAGATTTTCTCTGCAAAGAGAATCTCGAAATGTTAGAAATCCGAAAAAATGTATCGATTGATTTCTAAAACGTGAATTTTAAGTCTAATACACTTTCATTATTAGGTGCGAGTTGGAATTCCAGTTAAAAGATTATTTATTGTTGCAATGGTAAACTTAGTTAAAGTGAATATAAATCTTTACGTGCTTGAGATTTGGGAAGTAATATAACTCCTTGTAATAAAATTTTCGTTTTTCTTTTTATTATGCAGTCTGGGTGCGCTAATGAGTTGTAAGGTGGCTAGAGGTCGAGCATCTATCTGTTGTTAATCCGTTCATGAGATGAAAAATAAGCTTTTTGGTTCATTTCTCTTATCCACCGAGTGAAGTTGTGAGGATAACTCGCATTTATCCGAATTTTTCAAAAGGATAGGAATCATTTGTTATAGTTTCCTGGTAGATTTCAATTCATGGCCAATCTCTAAAGGCCTGTAGAAACAAGATGCGACTAAACTTACTGAGCATAGAGCAACTAAAGACTCATCTCTTTAATAGATTCTTGGTTTTCATGATAACTTAATTTCGACATAAGAGATGTAAAAAAAACCTGAAACCATGAAGGCACGGTCTTTTGGAGCTTTTCGGGTCTCTGCCGCTTGCAATTCAACATAAACTAACAGGAACTAACGTTCGATTACATTTTCGAGATGAATCGTAGAATCAGGACATTTTTCGCAATATTCCCTACGCCTGACAGGAATTTCGGCGATACTTTCGATTGGATCCTCTTTATTCTAGGTCAGGAAGGCTACTGCAAACGTATTTTATTCGATGAAGCATCGTCGACATTCTTTATTTAACACAACGGCCTCGAAATTAAATTCGACTGCTCATGGCTCCAGCAGAACAAACTGTTTTGAATTTAATTTTTTTATAATTAAAATCGCTCTCAGCATCATGACGGAAAATCCTCCAAATAGTTACCTTGATCGATACTTTTCGGTCTTTGACGCTTTCTTACATCCTTTGCGATTAAACCTAAAGCAGAGGGTCTTCTTCAAAACTGGATTTGGAGGCATTCTGACCGTTATCGCTGTCGCCATCGGCATATACGAGCTTACCACACAGCTTTCTTCGATGGTTGACCGCACCACGAGCGTAATTACCACGAGAACAGGTTTCAACCAAGACCCTGGACCTCTTACTCTAAACTCCTCCAACTTCATCTTCGCACTCAGCCTCGACTCTGAAATGCCTTTCACTAATGCATTAGTTACGTTTAGTATGGAGCTAGGAACATACGAACGTATGCCAGACGGAACAATAAGTCAAAATTTTACAAGCGTTCCTCTAGAAATCTGCACTCGAGACTATTTCGCTGGATTTGAACACGAATATGATAACTATCAATTAAATAACGCTCTCTGCCCGAGTATTCGTTCCTATCCCATCGCTGGCAGCTACCTGGCACAATCGTACTCATTTATTAAATTGCAAGTGAGAAAATGCGTAAATAACACTCAAGGAAATAAATTCTCAGTGGTCTGCGCTCCTTCTGATGAGATTGACGCGTCTTTAAATACACAAGGGATAAGGGTCCAGATGTACTTTTCTGAAAATGTTATTGACGTGGATAATTTTACGACACCAGTTCAGAGGCTCCTTGTTAATGAAAACTGGCAGATTCTCCCACAATATTCGCGTAAAAGCGTCGATTTATATCTCCAGGAGCAGGTGGTCGAGTCAAATACTGAGTTATGGTCGTTGGCTCGAAATAAGGTAATTGAAAGAGCTGCGTACTTTGGGAAAAACATGAGAGATCAAGACTTTCCTCTTGAGGACGGGAAAATCCTGTCTCTCTTCTTTCGTAAGAACCAATACTCAGTTCACATAGCGAGAGATTATATGGATATTTTGGACGTCTTATCGAAGGTTGGTGGGTTATGGCACTCAATATTCTTTCTCTTTGGAAGCCTCGTGGCCTTTTACGCTAATTTTCGGTATTATAAGGATATCGCTGATGAAATTTATCAATATGATACTTCCTCGTTTACAACGCCAGAAAGACATGCTCATGGTCCCGCTTTAAAAAGATCCTCTACTAATCCACTCATGACCCAGAAACTAAGCATAAAATATTTTCTGGAATTCACACAGGGAGGTCGAGATACATGCACGACTCGGATGTTGCCTCTATCTTATTTCGGATTTCTCTTCTCATTCGTGTTCCCTTGCAATAAACGCTTGAAAAATCGACGCAATTTATACCTCAAGGCCCGCAAAAAAGTCACTAATGAGCTGGACTTGATACAAATCGCTAAAAAGCTGCTAGAATTTGAGAAGCTGAAAACGATTCTATTCGATAAATATCAAAGAGAGCTCCTTTCGTACACTCCGACACCATTGATCTCGTTAAGAAAGCAAATTCGAGCGGACACTCTTTCGAGTCTGTCGAAGACTGCCAAAGAGAGAGTGAAATCTTCTACTGAAGTGAGTAGTTACAAAGAGGCGGCTAAGTTCATGAAACTTTTTAACTCCTATCGGATGATAAGATACTCGAAATACTCTGCAACAGAGAAGGCTTTCAACAAGGAGTTGGTTGATATGATCGATAAAAATATGAAAACGACGCTGAATGACCTCGACAAAGAACTAGATGACCCTGATTCAGAGGTTGGAAACTTTATCAAGCAATCCTTCTATATAGAGGAACCACATACTCATGAATTAAGCGACAATAGCGTTCTTACTGAGAAACTGGCCATTCACCCTCACCCACCAGAGGAGATTAATCGCGATGGAGCAACTAACCGTGATTCAACTCAGCGCGACCTGACTAGAAAGTCCATCAACTCGAACGATAACCCGGGTGAGCATCTAATCTCTCCGCTCAGTCAAAATGGTGAGAAGTCTCCAGTGTCTCCGACATTTAGATATTCTGTACCAAGCAAGGCGACAAAATTGACTTTTTGGCAATTGAAAAACAAAAAAGGCAGAACAGACGTAAGAGTAAGTCCACCAAAGCAAGAGCGAAATAGAGTCCTTGAACTAATGAGAACTGACAAAAAGACTGATATCGAGGCAGCTACGGAAATAACTGATACGATTGGACATCCTCGATTTCAACCCCCAGAAATAATACTGCCTGAGTCGCAGATGATGAAATATGAGAGCTTTGCGCCGTCGCAAAATAATTTGATCGTGAATGAACTATCTAGTGAAGAAGAAGACGAAAATATCGATGAGACTATTGAAATTCCTGCAATGGATGAATGCCACGTGGAAGGAAACAAGTGATTATCTCTCGTTTTTTTTTTTGTATATTTTTTGCATTTTCCAAAAATTTCTAAAACCTATTCAGTTAAAATTGACTTAAAGCAATGAGAGTAAAATTTTTTCTATAATTATTATAATTTTACACTAGCTGTGAAAAAAGTAGTTTATCATAACCCAGCTAAAAGAAACTTGAATTCGAATTTGGTTTTCCAATAACTATTAAAAATAGATTGCTCAACGAAAAAGAGGGAGCTTCAATCTTAAGTCGCTCCCCATGATGTAATTGCATTTCAATTAATAAACATGGAAGGTATGCATAAATATAGACACTTGTAAAAAATTAACTACTGCAATGATGTGCATAGTCGTATAGCGGGTTTTACCCTGCGCAACAAATCTTTGTGAACCAATTTGGCAATAGCTGAGGAGCCTTCTTCTTTTCAGGCTCCAATTTTCTTTGAGATTCGCTCAGCTGTCGCTCACTCAAGCGTCTTCCGGTCTCTTCAATTAAATTAGCATTAAGAACATCTTCAGTAATGCTCATAAAAAGTTCATTGACGTTCGTTCCTTCCTTTGCGCTTGTTTCAAAGAACTTCATACCGTAGGCAGCTGCCAAATTCTCTCCTTCCTCATACGAGACAGTACGTTGAAGGATGTCACTCTTTGTCGCCACAAGAAATGTGCAAGGTTTCTGAACAGCTATTTTTCTTGCTTGTGCAACCCAATTTTCTACGTTCTTGAAAGAGTCACTGTCATTGCAAGAGTATGTAAAAACGATGGCCATTGCTCCAGAATAGTATGATTTTGTCACTGAAGTGAATCGGTCTTGACAGGCGGTATCCCAAATTTGCAATTTGATCTTCTTGTTTTCCAACTCACTTGTCTTTATTCTAAAATCGATGCCTTGATAATCATGAATGAAGGTGTAAGCGTATTCAATAGAATGAAGAGGTATGTACCGATTGTGGTATAATATTGCGGAATGAAGTTATCCTCGCAAAATCTCAGAGTCAAGCAGGTTTTTCCGACGCCAGAATCACCAAGCACGAGTATCTTGGCAACAGAATCGTACCCGTTGTTGTATTTTGGTTTGGTGATCATTGTCAGGGGTATTCGAGGATGTTTTTCTGTTTAGTTCCGCGAATTAAAAACTGCGTGACTAAGTATCGAGATTCGAAAAAAATTTAATAAACAGTCTTTTAGTCTCTCAGCTGTATCGGTTAAGATGCGAACTTTCATAATTTATTAAAAATTTATTGTGTTTAGCGTTTTTGAAGAAAACAGTCGATGAGGGCTCAATAGCGCTCATATTACTTTTGCAAAACAACTGAACAATGAGCGAAATGATGATAATGCCATTTGGAATCCAAAATCTATTAAAAAATTGTTAATCGATTGCATCATTGTTCACTTCAAAAATTTGAGCTGTGTAAAAGCTGAAAATTTTGTTGAGGGTAAACTTACCTTGTGTGCCCCCACCTTTGCTTATTGTTGTAAGAGTTTTAAAAAATCCTTCTGACAAACCTTGAGGAATAAAATTTACCTTCTAAGAGCCTTCAAGTATCGTAAACTATTTAATAAATTTTTAGTAACTCATTTGCGTTGGAAGCGAGAGATAGCTCGCTCCTATTGTCTTATATCTTCCCATTGAATTAAAGCTTTTGCTAAGTCATCGGCTAAAAGAGTTTACACATTTATATTTTTTCATTGATTTCTCTCTATTATTCTGATTTATTGAGAGAATTATTTTGGAAATGCAAACCAGTTGAAGGCTCATCAAAACAAATAGAGTTTCTCGGTTGTTGCTCTTATTCTCAGGAGAGAAGCAAGTTTGACACGCTGCTGCGCTCAATGATAAAATTAACAAATGAACAAAGACAGCCGAAACCAATAAAATAATTCGATAATTGTATTATTCACCAAGAACTTCAAAAGAGTGGTCTTCTAGCGAATAATCTCAGCGAAAAACATGTATTGTAGCCCGCATTAGAAATATAATAACATCCAGCATCGTCATAAACTATGAAGGCCAATGACTTGAACGCATTTAATTTGAAATTAACTATAAAATAAAAATAAAGCTGCTCAAAAAATTTCAATGGAGTTTAGTCAGAAAACGACCTCAAAAACCTTTGGATCCAAGGACAAAGAAAAGGTGCCTTATTTCATTCGCAGATCTTTCTAGAGCTCATCTTCTACCAAACTAGACCCCTGCCCCTTCAGAAGCCCTGACCCGAACTCAAACGTACGAAACCGGAAACTATCCCAGCACCAAAAAACCCACTGTTAAAACTCAAAAGGAAGATCAAGGAGAAAATGAGAAGGAGAAGAGAGCAGTGGTTACAGACGAAGCCACAGGCACAAAAAGAGTACGAATACAACATTTTTCACAGTTCTTAACCCTCATGTTCCAGACTTATTCATATAACGCTCAGAAAATTGTAGGCAATGGCACCTTCGGAGTCGTGTTCCAGGTACATTCGCAGATATATTCCTCAGTCTAACCCATCGCATAGGCAACAGTTCAAGAAACGGGTGAGATAGTGGCAATTAAGAAAGTTTTCCAGGACAAGAGATATCGAAATCGCGAATACCAAATTCTCAAAGAGCTCAATCATCCGAACGTCACTGTGCTCAGGAATGCTTTTTACACACAAGGAGATAATGTAAATACCATAAATTGCTTAATCAGCTGAGGTTTATGCGTATAGAAACCAGATGAGATCTACTTGAACGTCGTGATGGACTACGTGCCCGAGACAATCGCAAAAATCACCAGATACTACCGCAAAATGAAGCAGAGCATGCCAATCATTCTGATCAAACTATACTCCTATCAGTTGCTGAGAGCGCTGGTCTATATCAAAGAGCTAGGGATCTGCCATCGAGATATCAAACCTCAAAATGTGCTGGTGAATCCATCGACCCATCAACTGAAACTTTGTGATTTTGGTTCCGCCAAAAGGCTTGTGAAAGGTAGTCTGAGCACATTGAATGCAAACTGACCGTTTTTCTTTCACATAGGTGAACCAAATATTGCGTATATTTGCTCACGCTACTACCGCGCGCCTGAGTTGATTTTCGGTGCTACAGAATATGGCTTTGAGATTGATATGTGGTCTACGGGTTGTGTGATAGCAGAAATGATCCTCGGTGAGCCGCTGTTCCCTGGAGATTCTGGAATCGACCAACTTGTGGAAATCATCAAGGTGCTGGGAACGCCTACTAGCGAGCAGGTGTTGAAAATGAATCCTGCGTCGACTGAAGAATTCAAGTTCCCTCAAATAAAGCCGCAGTCGCTCTCCAAAGTAAGAAAAAAAACGAGATGTTGTTAATTTTAACTCTCATCGGTGTGTAGGTTTTCAAGAAGACAGACCCGCTTCTGATTGATTTGCTCTCTAAGATTCTTGTGTATGATCCAAAGGAAAGACTTACACCAGTGCAAGCGCTAACGCATTCCTTTTTTAATGATTTGAGAAACCAAAGTTTCCAAATCCAAGGCTGCAAAATCAGCGATTTGTTTGATTTCACACCAGGTACTTTTCTTATTGTGTGTTTCATTTCTTTAATGGCCTGCTTGTAAATTTAGAGGAAATCAAGGCAGCTGGAACATCTTTGAGCTTGTTGATACCCTCATGGTACAAGAAACCAACGAAATAATCAGATTGACTAACTAGTATTACCTTTACTCATTGGCAGAGACGAAATTTTCACTTCTATGTGTATTCATGTATCTCTTTCTAACTAGTAATCAAAGAGATATCAAAATTATTGTTTCTCGTCGATATAGTTATTGGACTCACCTTCATAGTCGGTATTTTAGTGGTCACTAGGATTATTACGCTGCAAAACAATTGTAAATAGGAGGATATATGCACAGTCAGGAAGTGCGGGTATTAATGCAATCGTTTCTAGTTGGTCTAATTCAGAAAAAAAAACTTGATTTTTCAGGTTCAAAGCAGTTTTTATTTCCTCGAATCTATCAGAAACTCTGTATGAACTTTAGAGTTTTATATTAGTCTTACTATCAATTAGACAGAAAATTAATGCACGAACGCAATCAAATTGTTAGCCAAACTTTCAAATCTAATAAAACACGATAATTAGATGAATATTCGCAATCACAGAATAATTTATTCATATCCCAAACTAATTTGGAGTATGCTCATGCAATACCGGAAGCTCTATCAATTTCTCTTCGGCTTCAAAATCTGGACCTTGACGTGGAATAATAAAATTAGAGATTAATAGTTAACTAAGAAGATTACCTTTCTCAGGCTGCTTGTAATAATAATAGATGATTTGTCCCACGGGAATAAACATAAAAATTGTCCCGATGCAAATTGCCCAAAGCGATTTATCGAAAAGCCCCACTGTCTATCCAAAAACGTCAATAATTCACAAATCAGGAAGCAGCTGATTTACCAATTGGTACGTGGCAACTAAATACAGCAATGTCGTCACCGGAGTCGCAAAATATTTCAGAGTTTTGTCGAAGTATGCAGGAATATGCTCTTGTGTGTACTGGTAAACAAGTGGCCGCAGCTTGTTCATTGTAGGATGGTAGGCGAAAATAAAAGACTCTATCGCAGCCAGTCCAAGCAGTGGCCCGCCAACGCAATAATCGTCCATGAAGCCAAAGTAGTAGAACCCGGCCCGTGTAAGCGTGCATAATCCGATTAGAAAACACCCAATGGTGGGTATCAATCTTAAAATTTGCGGCTTTATTGTCGCTCCAAAAAATTTCGGGTTGGCCTCCTCGATATAATTCGAGACGCATTCAAGCATCACAAACTTACGAAAATATCAAATGAGAAGAAGAGATAATATCGCTAAGACTACCTGAGTGTCAATCCCCAGCAGCACGAGGCAGAAAAAGAACAGAACCGCCCACAAATTAGGAAACGGCATTAGTAACATCGCAAGCGGGTACGATATGAAAAGAAGGTCTATACATTCACAGTAAACTATCCAATGGTATTTCTAACAGCAGTAATTACCGGGACCTTGTAGAGGAAGTTCAACAATCGGAGTATTTAGCTTGGCAGAGAGGTAGCTTTCGATTTGAAAGTTAGGAATATGGAGAATTTCTTGAAACTATACCCTGTGTATGAGAATACGGTGATCGCTCCAAGGATCCCTGTCACACCGGTTATTGCGCAAATCCTGAACGAAATCAGACTCTTTCAATACTGGAATTGATTACGAATATGTCGGGATGATTATGCTTTCGTTTTTTTTGCGGTAGCTCGCCAACGCCGTCAGAGCTCCAGAGACTTGAATTAGCATTTAGTTCAACAACAAACAACTTAAGGGAATAGACTTACCAAGCGAGAGCTGAAAAAGGACCTGCGCGGCAGCTTTGTACCACACTGTAAGATCAAAAACGTACTTCCATTCGAAAGAGAATATATAAGAAAGTCCAATGCTAGACCCTTCTAGCATAAACCCTCTATTGTAGTTTGAAAGCAATTAGTTAATAAGTAATGTAATGCCTGTGTTATGGCTATACCTGAACATTAGTATGATTATGAGCACAAAAGGACCAGAGGCAGTGAAATATGCGATTTTTCCTGTTGTAGAGACTCCGTTGGCGATAGAAAGGTAGCATATGGCCTGAGAGAAGATGTATGCCCAAAATACTCCTGGATTAATCCCACCAAGCTCGTCCATCGAGCTTGTTATTTGTAGCACAGTATTGTAAAAAAAGTCCTAACACTGCTCGCAAAATAAACTAAAATTTGCTTGTTACCTTCTCAGGAGCCATGCTCATCTTAGCATCGGCATCGCCGCCCCATGGTAAAGGAAAATAAAACGAGTAATAAAAATAAATCCAAGAATAAGCGAGCATCACGTTGTAATATGTTGCACAAAGGAAGGTAACTGTAATAGCCGCGATCCCAAAGCCTTTCATTCGGCCGTCTATTGTGCAATAGCTAGCAATAATACCCTATGACCCAAGTAGCAAGGATCGTACTCGATTGATTGAAGAGTTTATTACTTTCTGAGTGATTTGGCCAAGAGCTGATTCCCAATAGAAAAGAGGGATACCGACTAAAAACGCGCATATTGTATAGGCGATAAGAAAGGCTCCTCCTCTAAAATAGCATTATGAGATAATGTCGCAGCACATTGATACCCATTTTCAAAAAGAAGGTACGGAAATCGCCATAGACTACCATATCCGACGGCGTAGCCTTGAAACTGATTAAATATACTAAAGCAAAGTCGTGGTACCAAGAACGCAAAGCCAATATTCCGCAGGAGAGTTCCATGTGGGCCTCTCCTCTTCGTGCTTGGTCGAAATCCACTTTTTAACTAAATCCATTGAATTTTATTCTCTAACCTGAAAATCTCTCATATTTGCTCTTAAAAAACTGATTCAAGTGTTACAGCTGAAAAATTAACAGTTTTTATGAGTCATGACCAAAATAACGGAACCGACATGTGTCCTTGTAGATCGATTCATAGTTACTAAGTGACATATCATCAAAACAAGAATCGTATAAAATTAAAATTAATCAATTCGCAGGTGACAAAATTATTGAATGCGTTTAATTTTTTTGAATGTTATTGCTCTTCTTCGAGAGAGTCGCCATGTGGTGTGGTGAAAATACTCATTGACACATTAACTCTTTCCCCTGCAGTTTTTGTGAAGCTTTCATCATCCTCTTCTTCTCCCAAGGAAAAGGTGGGAGCACGTTTTCCTTTAGGTGCTACCACGTTCACTTTTTGCGGAGACGCAATGTAAACAATCAAACCTATCACCATAATCATTGTGAAAGGAACGGCAACGAAGAGATAGTAATTCGAACCGCCCCAATAAAAATTCTTCAAGTCATTGAAATAACTTTTCCCGTCCTTTCCAACGATCGCGCCGTACCCGAGCGCAAATATATTCACACAGACCTCTATCCAATTGTAGCACCCAACAAATAAACCAAGTCTGTTGAAATTCATTTTCACCATGAAAGGTAAGTAGAGCTCCAAGAGATCAGGGTTCAGCGCAAGCGCCACAAAGAAGAGTATTCCTGCGAATACTCCCGTAAATGAGAGGAATATAGCGAAAAATAGCAAGACACAAGACGTGAGGATAAGTCGCCCGAGCACTTTCTCTGAGAGATCAAAGAACGAGTATGTTGCTAATGATCCCAATTCGATGAATAACGGCAGTATTGAACTCCAGCCAAAGGTATTATCCTTCGCAAACCCGAAAGCAGTGAGATAGTACCTTGAAAGCGTTTCCAAGAGATACCAAGCGCAAGCAATCCCGACCATAAGAAATACAACTCCAAATGTTATCCCGACAGGATCTCCTTTACGATATTCATCGGTGGAATCTCTCGCATTAAAATTCGAAAATGTATAATCGAGTCTCTCTATACTATTCTTTGTGATTGGCCTCAAGATCGAAGGGTTCGATGCGATTTCTTCCACGTTATTCTTCGCCCAAGACGAACGTATCAGCAAGATCGTTATCGCAATTCCGAGTATACTTAATAAACAACCGAAAATTTCGCCGCTGTTTAACGGCAGCCAGTCTCGCCATAGAAGCGTGAAATTGATTAGTATTGTATTGATGAATTTCGAGACGAGCATAAGTTTTTGGTAGACCTTTGTGTCTTTGTTGATCCTCACGAATGTGTTCATCAGAAAGACCGTCTGTGCGAGTTCAATGCCTTTATAGCTGAAAGAAACGAAGAAGAAGCCAGCGATTGCGGTGAGTTCTTGATTTGTTTGAATAATAGTGCTGATTGTTAGGATAACCTGACCTACTAGCAGGAGCAGTTGCATTGGGAGAAGCATGGGAAGGACTCCGATAGTGTCAACGAGGTAGCCGAAGATAATAGGCATAAAGAATATAAAATTGGGCATCCATAAGATTGCGAGCATGGTTCCGGACCAACTTAGATCGGCTTGGTCCAAGTTTTTGATTTTCCCTAAGTAGTTCGTTCTAAGGGGAAAGTATGCGCAGAAACTGCTGCTGATAGCTATTAAGACAGCCAAGATATACTTTGATGGAGGGAGCTTCATCAGTGTTTTTTTTTAATAACAATAAATAAAATCTTTCGATTTCACTAATTTATGAAGTTTTTGCCGAGTATAACTTGAATTCTATTATTTTTCGAGAATGACTTGCTTTATGAAAGGGACTTGGTTCAATTATGCCAGATTAGAGTGCTAAGGCTGGATGGAAAGGAGCAATTCGAATCATTTATTGCTTGACTGAGAGTAATAATCAAAGAAACAGAGATTTGTCAATCCATATTAGAGAAGAAAAATCAGCTATATCCTACAAGGCCAATAAATTGATGCAGGCTTCCAAGTTTCAGCCTTTTCCCGTCTTATTTATCAATATTTTCGTTCAGAGAAAATATTTCTGGTGTTTTCAGATATTTCGAGTTGTAGATAATTTCTTCCTAGATCGAGGTCACCTTGCCAAATTCTTGATCATTAATCAAGACAGCCGCTAACATAATAGAAAAAACATAGATTTCATTTATAGAGGAAAGTTTCTAGATGCGCCATCTTTTGTTGTAATATTGAATGAAGCATTAATTAATTAAATCTCGTTTTGTAGGAATTTTCCAGGGCGACGTTATGTAAGTATTTTTCGCTCCTCTAGCTTTCACCGTCCAGTACTGAGAATACCAAGGATGTTTCTGAGGGAGGATATATAACAACCAATTAATAATACTATACTATTCAGAATTAGTTTTGAAATCAAAGAAACAAGGCCAGCACCAGAAAGGAAGTAAATTGCCTCAAAGATAAATGACGAACCCAAAATACGATGTGTCGATCAACATCTTAGTCCTTGGAGACTCCGGCGTTGGGAAAACAAGCTTGCTAACGCGATTTAGTAACGATAAATTTGAGATTTCCCTGTCTCCAACGATCGGTAACCCTCCTTTTCCATCATCCCCTGATGTTATTTAGGCATAGATAAGAAAACTAAAATTTTAGAAATCGGCCAGAGAAAAGTCAAGGTTCATGCTTGGGACTCTGCCGGACTAGAAAAATACAGAAGCATATTCTACAGTCACTTCGCAGCGAAATCTGCAATAATCTTAGTTTACGCTTGCGACAGCCAATCGTCATTTGAAATCAACGCAGCTTGGCTCCGAAAAATCTCAGAATATGCAGCTCTAGACGTCAGTCTGATTTTAGTCGGTAACAAATGTAATTCCTCCAACAGAAAAGTTTCCTACGAACAAGGAGTAGAGTTTGCGTCTCGGAATAATATGAGATTTGTCGAGACTGATGCGAGTGATGGATCTAAAGTCAATGAATTATTCCTTTCAATAGCGAAGGTGGGTCTGAGGAAATGTCACGTACCAAAAAAATCCGCTTCTGAAATTGCTAGCACCGAAAAGAAACCTCGAGCTTATGCTATTTCTTTATTGACAGGATACAGGCCTAAGTCGATGATGAAATCGACACATTCTTGCATTCATCAAACTCCTCCTCCAGTCGTTCGAGAACAGCCCAGTAAGTGCAATATATTTTAATCCTGCACTGAGAGGAATTATCATAATCAAGTTTTGGATCCAATGTGTATAATTTAATTTAACTTACTTTACTTCAGATTTTGGTAGCGAGCTTAACGATACTTATTAAATTAATATTAAAAATGTATATGAACCAAACTACTTAGTAATCTTTTATAATGCATCGATTTTATATAATTCTCTTTTATACTAACTACTTATTTTAATAAACTTATACTTCTAACTCTTCTTATCGTCGAATCTAACACTCACACTTACTCTGGCTATTCATCAAAATATATTTTCATACAGTGACTATTTCATTGAATTTTGAGTTTTGGTACTATTCTTATGAAACTGTTTAGTCAGAAATAATTGATATTATCAATCATAGATAAATTCTAAAGCGATATATATATATTCCTATGAAATTGTAATTACATATTGAGAAAAACTGCTATTTATTTTTGGTATTTTCCAAGTGAAATCGAAGAAGTTTGCTTCAAAAACGCCATAATACGCGAGTTCTTGTGTATGTACAGCACTGGCAGCAGCGAAAGCAACTGACGTGATTTATTAAAGTCGTTTTTCACATCATTGACGGTGTACGACCACAAAAACCAGAAGAAAACTACTGACGCCAATACAAGTCCTGCCAACAGACTTGATAGTGTCGTGATCGCCTCATCTATTATATCCAAGACTCTCGAGCTTGAAATTTCCAGCATTCTCAATTGAATGTCATGAGCAATATCGTCTGCCTGGTTAAATTCACGAAAAGTAAAATATTTATCGATCGGATATGAGCTTATATCAGCATCTTTAGCCATTCCGTTTATGATCGCGATTCGTCCTGTTATCAACCCTTGCTCAAATGCGCCACTCAAGACGCTTGTGCAGTTGTAAGCTTCATCGGAATAAACCTTGCAAGTATTCCCATAAATCAGATTCAAGAGCTCATCCATTTGGTCCTTGGGAAAGATCTCTTGTACAGTCTCGACTGCGGAAGTGTATTGCTTGGTAATACTCTCAAATCTTCCTTGGAAATAGGATTGCAGTGCACTTTCCTCAGAGTCACTTGTTTGATTTCTTCTTGTATACAAGGTGTAATTCTTGTAAATTGCAATTCCATAAGCGGCATTAGCCTCATCATTCGCATAGAAAAGCACATTCGTTATGCCCTTCTTGACGTTTTCGGAAGTGGCATCCTCAACCGCTTTGAAGGCTCCTTGAATTATCATATAAAAGCTAAAGAGTAGGAATATCGGCGCCCCTCGGCGGATCGGATTGGTTCTTGCTTCTTCCATTCTTCTCTTGTTCGCTGAACCTTTATGATGAAATTTATCTTTTCCATGGAATGTTCCACGTTTTGTTAAGTCTGCTCCTCCAAAGTACTTTCTTGCACTGACGATCCGGTTTCGGATATCAGTATACTCGGCCGGTGAGACGTTGCTTAGTTGATACAACGTTCTGTTAATAAACTTTAAGCTTTTGACAAGTTTCCAGATGGCGTAAACTGTGAGAACAAACAAAATGGGGGCGATGGCAACTGTTTCATAGGTAACTTTATCCGGGAGACCAGTGTCTACGACGGCATTAGCTACGAAGTAGTCTCTCCAATTCAGTATTATCGGCAGTACTTTGGCGTAGTCACTTATCATTGTATTTACTGTTGTAACGTCTTTGCTGATAACGATATTGTTAAAGTTTTCCATCATAGTGAGACCATTCAACATAATGTGATTGAAAAACTGAATCATAGGAATTGTGATACCGTATTCAGGACTGACAGTGACTTGAGTATTAAGAATGGTATCTCGGAAGTTTGGAAACACTGCGTCGAGGTAAACTTGGGTAGTCTGGAAGGTGTAGAGTTGTTGAGTGTATTGAGTCAAAGAGTCATTGAGAGTACTCAAAGTCTGGGTTGACTTGGTTTGAACTCCTTCTTCGGTATCTCGGAGAATTTCGGCAATGTTAAGGAGGTCGTAACAAGTGGATGCTAACTTATGGATGGTGTAAGGTAAGTGATTTATCTCATCCAAGACCTGTGATGAGTTTCTGAATCCAACGAATGTATTCAAGCAAAACGATATGATCACTATCAATGCTAGAAGGGCCGATCCCAGCTGCAGCATCATTACCAATTGAGACTGGCGAAATTCTACAGGGTAGTAGGGAGTAAAAATCGCGTGGAGAGTCATTTTGGCAGCGTATGTCCCGCTTGTAACGCTCGAGCTCTGTGATCTATTAATTCGCTTCTGAATGATATTCGCAGGGTCGAGCGTATTCCCCTCTTCTTTTTCTTTGTTGTTTTTCATAGCGTCCAAGTCTTCTTTGCTCACACTAACCTTAGAATTCGTACCGCTTTCAACTGCCGCATCAGAAGCTTGCGAATTTTCTTCAGAGGGCTCTTGCTGGTCTCCCTCGGCTTCGTTTTTCAAGGTCTTCTTAATAACTTTTTCATTCTCAGCGATTCTAATGCGAGAGGTATCACCGCCGTCATTTCTCTCTTCAAGAGGTTTGACTCCTCTCCCTGCTGGCTCTCCTCGAGCTGATTCTAATAGTCCTCTTCTTGCTGATAATAGAGCCTCAAGTTGTCGCGAAGTGCTCATCCGAGAGCTATTCGGTGGCCCATCTGCGAAGCTAGTATCATTAAGGCCAGTACCTCCTTTATTACCAAACACTCGGTCAGTATTGAGCGCTGAAGGTTCATCCTCTTTCTCGTCCTCATAGCGAACTCTTCTTGGGATCGTCTCAAGGTAGCTGGAGTCGTTGTTTCCACCTCGCTCAGAGCTGACGAAGCTCATATTCGCTTCGTGCATGACATTTGTATTGATGTTATTAACATCAAGGAATTTTTTAGGAGTCGGACCGAAAGGTTTCTCGCCATCGGAGTTGTCATTGGCGTCTTGGTTGGCTTGTCCAGGAGGATAAATAGCGCTGAGGTCATTAAACAACCGAGGTGATTTTTTGTTCTGCATCAACTCTTCTAAGCCCTTCTCACCGTCTGTGAGCATATCTGAGTCGTCTATTTTTGAACGAGAGGCCAGATTTTCGTTTTCTATGTCTTCTTTGAGCCCAGTCAATGATGCTTTCTTTAAGCTTTTAGCTTTTTTATAATCCGTTTTGGTCCTCTTGAATTCGAATTGTCCAGTATTAGACTTTCCTAACTTGTTTGTGTTTAGGCTAGTTAATCCGCTAGTAGACTTCTCTATTGTGGATGCAAGTGTCCCTTTACTCCTGCCGCTATTGGCTTTTTCATGAAGGGTAGACTTGGGTCTTTTAATTCGATTGTTGATAAAGTCTTCGATATCAGTGAACTTGAAGAAGTACATTTTAACTGTTTTTTTAGAAGATGTGTATTCCTCAACGGCCCCTTGCACTAAGCAAAAGGTTTTGCTTTTTCTCGCCACTGACAGTTTACTACGCAACGCTGGAAGCAGCGTTTTGGTGATATCACCAACTGAGAGATCCTCGGAATCTCTGGCGCCACCACTGTCACGCTCAGTAGAGGTGTAAGCTCCACCTGAAGTTCTATCAAACAGCGCTCTTTCTTTTCCGGATTTGGCAGGAATAGACACATAATCTTGAGGATTGGGGGTCTTTATCATCTTTAAAGTGAGCTCTGATTTCTCAAGTAAACGCGCTCGAGCGTCCTTATGAGATTTAGCCCCATCATCACTGTCCTCATCAGATGTCAGAGCTCTCTGCCGAAGTGAAGTATCAGTCGCTTTTAACGTATCCGCTGGTTTTTCAAACAAATCTGCTGTTTCTGGACAAATAAGCTGGATCTGCACGATATTCTCTTGGAGAAAAGTGGCATTCAATCCGAGCGCTTTTCCCAGTCTCTCTGAAACACTATCAATGATTCCGCGGCGGTCGGTGAGGATGAACTCGTTTTTCGTTGAGATACTTTTCATGTAACTCAAGAAAAGGAAGGTTCCATTACTAAAATCAATTTGAGGTTTCACCAGCATCATGATTGGGAAGATAAACCCTTGCTTAGACCTTGCAAAGAATCTTTTGTTACTATAGATGATATTTTCACGGCCACTTTCCAAGTAATTCCGAAGGAATCTATCATGATGTTGAGAGATAAGTCTAGGGGTTAAGGCTCTGATGTTCATGTTTTCTAAATCTTTGGTTGAATAACCAAAAAGCTTTTCGCAGCCAGAGTTGGCCTTGAGGATTTTGCCGAGGGTTTCTGAGAGCCCAGAAGCTTGAAGTATGCTGGAAGACTGATCGTAGAGGAGGTTGACTTCAACCAAGTCTTTTTCTAGGCGATTGAAAGACTCAACTTTAGCTAAAGTTCTTTGCATCTTTTTGACGATGTCGGCAGCTTCTACGTCTTCATTCAGAACGATTTTTAAGAATTCAGAGTAGATTCCCATGCTCAATGGATTCTCGCTGAGGTGGCCATGGTAAATAGCTGCGGTTTTCCCTCGAAGTGTAAGTAGCTCTTTCCCTATCTTGAAGGCATTTTCAAATACAACCGTGTCTTCAACCATCACGTCGATAAAGTCCAAATATTTATGGACGTAAACATTAATCATGGCCTGCATCTCTTTGAAATGCGTTTCCAGCTCTGCTATTCCTTTAATATCAATATTACTGAAGATCACATCACTTCTTTCTCTCGCGAGTCTCTCTTGAATAGTGTTCACCACTCTGACGAGTCGCTCTCTTGAAATGCTTAGTCTGAGATCTGGGTGTTTGCTTATGACTCCACTGAGAATATAGCAGCTGATAATAACTCCCGGGGTCAGACGAAGGTAGTTCAACAAGAAAGAAGCTGCGTTAAAGCGCAACCCCGAACTTCTTGGGAACTTTGCAGCGTAAGAATCGTACAATACTCTGATAAAATGCTTCATGGCAATTATACTGTTACTTGGAGTCTCTTTAACAGGCTTTCTGCGCTGTGACCGCCATTCAGGTTGGAAGAAACTGAATGTGTAAGGATCGTACAATTCTTCGTGCCTCCACACTTTAGAGAAAGTTTTTTTCGAATAACTCTCCAGATAATCCGAGGCAATAATGCCTTTATGTGTCAACACATCTACACTCAAGAGGTCTGACTTCGAATAGTCAAACTCTGTTCCAGTTCGATTAAGATGAAGCATCGATTTGTTACTAAGGAGCTTCGCAACTCGATCGACCTGGTAGCCATTTTGAAGATTCTTGTAGTTCTTCAAGAGCCATTTCTCGTAAGAACTGTGAAGTGCCATTAACATCTTGCATGGCAAGATGAGAATCACCATCCATTCAGTAGGACAGAGCGTCCTTGAATTATTGACATATGGAAGAATGTAATTCACCAGGAAGATCAGCGAAATCGGGGCGATGACAGACTTCATTAGGATATTCAATCTCTGGACAGTGCCAAAGTAGTAGTAGTCTATAGTGAACAGTCTGTATAATCGATATATTTGCCACAGGAAAGCACAGAGCGTGTATGGAAGGCGGTGAGCTGGCGTCGCAAAGTGGCTTTCGAAAATCATAATAAAAACGAAGTACAACACATTGTACAAGTTCAATGAGGTATTGTATTTGCAGAGGTAATGAGTGTCGACGAAATTGTCCTCTTGGATCAAATACCGTTCAATCACTAACGGCACTGAGATCAACGCTATCCCGATGACTGAGAGTACAGTCTCTGCAACCCCAACCCCAATGCACGTGATAAAAACATGAAGGAATGGAATCGCCAAGCAGTATCCCACGTATTTTAAAATGATTTCAAAAGTCACCAAGATAAACCGATTTATATTAGAGGCTGGTCTTCCTCTGTAGAAGTTGTAATAGACAACTCCCATCAGCACAAAAAGACATGAGCAAATCGCCATGAGGAAGATAATGAGTGGGAGAGCGGTTGAATTGATTCCAATCTTCTCGAGTAATTGCGTTGTGTTGAAGAATTGCGAGTAGACGAAAATGATTTGAACATATAGCGTGTTTGCAGATGGATAGTTAAATTTGTTGCTGAAAAGGATACCGATTTCCAGCATGTTATTCAACACGACAATTAGGAGCGCCTCAACCTTCGAGATTCTTTGGTTTTCAAGCACATGGATGACCAGGCGGATCATCCCTTCATAGAATTTGTTGAGGAACTTCATTTTGAGCGCTCTTAACTGCTAAAAAATTGATTTTATAGAAAAATTAAATTGTTTAAGTTTTCAGACAGTGACGTTGAAATCGCAATGATATGCAGTGAGAATGATTAAGATCCTCATTTATTTAAAATAATCAGTGAAACTTTTACATGATTTACAAAAATTGGGCAGTTTTTACTGTATCACATTGAAGTATGAAATATTAAAGTGGAAAATAATAATTGAAAAAACCCGTCGTTTTCGTGGAAAAAATATGACAAGCTATAACGTTGCAAAACTTTAGGTTCTATGAAATGTTTTTTCAAGCTTTTTCTTTCTCCACGCTTTCATATTTTCTTAAATAATAGAAATAACCTTGATACATATTTGCAGTTGAATAAACTTTAGGCCTTTCAACACATTTATTAAACGTTAGGTTTATTTCTCTGTTAAGAAAAGTAAGAAAGCTGGCCTTTAGAATTATTTAAAGCTAAAAGAGGTATGTACACATACATACAATTTCATATGAAAAAATGAGGGTTTGATAGGACAAGAATTTTCGATGGTGTATAAATAGCAGCTTATTAGGTAGAGCTACTTTGCTGTGAAGTTCTTATTACGATTCTCCTGATACTTGCATCAGGAAGGTCGAAATATTTTCAAAATAGATTTTCAAGATAAAAGGAACAAAAAAACTAAACGTCAATTTCATAACGAATATGTTTCGTGGATAATCAATGGAGAGTTTCTCTAACTCAGTCAAGGGGTAATTAGTCTTTTACTTTAACTTTTACAATCTGATAAGCTCGTTTGAAAAAAATACCATTTCTTTTTGTTAAACCGTAAAATTCATTTTGAAATCAGTTTATAAAAATAAAAAGTTGGCTGGTCTAATTGACGGCTTTTTTGCTTCAAAAGAAACAACTTTGCGCCGAATATGCAACATCTGACGACTATATGGATAGGAGCTGATATAAACTTATAGTAACCCAAAAATTCTCTCATGGTTAGGCTGTGATAGAAAATGAAATTGTAAACTTCACCTAAATTCTTACTGAAATTCGATAATTGCGTCTTTAAACTACCTAACCGTCCGCTCTGTGAGTTGAATTAATAGTCAACAATAGACCAGGTTTCTCAGAGCTGAATAAAGAGAACCATGGCGGAAAAAAATATATTCACGAAACTTAATTCAAATCCTCAAAATATTGCCTAGCTATTCTATCAGGAAGTAGTAAGTTTAGAGGGTTGCAGAGATCTTTTCATTGGTTACAACCGCTTAGTTACAAGCTGTTAAGCTGATAGAAATATTATCATGAGCAGGCTACTATTACAATATAGCTAGATAGCGTTTCCACAACAATATCACTTAAGAAATTGCGTGAACTCCTTGAGACTGATGAATTCGCTGGGAGCGAAGTCGAGCTGTGAAATGGTCACTATCTCCCATTTTTTCACATTGAAGTATTTGTATGTCGTTCCGCCTCCAGATTTCTGACTTTGCTCCTGGAACCATGTTTCTGAAGGATAGTGGTATTTCCAATTGCGCTCATATCTTTATATGAAGGTAAACAAGAGGTACGAGGAAAATGCGCTTACAATTCTTGAATCACATCAAGCTTTTGAGAGTCATCGTTGTAATTGTAAAAGAAATAGATGAGCGTTTCATCGATGAACTTCTTGATATAGGTTTTGTTCAGGGTGATTTGAGGTTTCAAGTAGCATTGCGGTAAAACGAAGGATTGTGGATCAGCTTTTTTCGTGGGAGTATCGGAGAACGGATTGGTGAAGGAAGGATAGATTTTCCTTGATGATAGTGAAGAGGTGATGCATTTGCTTTGAGATATATCTTACTCTCCAGTGTCTGTTAAGGTTAGACCGAGTGTCGTGAGGTCAACGCCGCTGGTCAGAAAATTCTTCTCATTTTCGAGATTTTTTGGGTTCATTTGCTTGGGAGCTGGTCCTCGGTTCTTGCCGATGGTGTAAGTGATTTAAAATTGGCGATTGTTCATTTACCTGGAGGTTCTCGTCGCCTGCTTGTCTCATCATACCTGAAGTTTGAAGTCTGCTTTGATTTATTTAATCCTTGAAGAGCGAATTGAAATAAAAGGCAAGCTATAGTAGATAATGTATCTATTTTACAATTAGAAAAGATTTTTTATTCTTTCAGCCAAGAAGGTCGATATAATGCCGATTTTATTAAGTTTGATATTAATGAACGAGAAGCTGTGCTGGTCGGTGATTTTTGATGAGAGTATGCTGTTAAAGAATAAATTATTGGGCTAAATTACGAGCATTTTATTTAAAAAATGGCAAGACATGTAGTAAATAATCGAGTATTAGCTCAATTTATACAAGATGATGACTAGAAAACTCTCTGAAAGCACATTCTCAATACGTTTGGAACTAATTCCTTATAAAGTGGTCCGGATTGGAACAAGTGAATTCAGTGAAGATAAGCTTGACTGTTGAGAATAATTGTATTGAATTAATTGACACAGTCCCTCATAAAAGAAAATTATCTATGCGGTTTTGCTCGAATTTCATGGAATTTTTCCTTAAAGAATAAATAATCAATCTTTTCACTGCAATGTCAGATCCCATGTTAGCTATTTTGTAAGCAAATTGACTAGATTTCCATTTATTTTTTTTATGACCAGAAATTTCACATGGCTGCAAACAATTCCTTTTAAATTTCCCTCTTATTGCAGACTTCGAACTTAATTAAATTATCTGAAAACCACTTTTTTCAAGAAATTTTAGGAATATTTTCGCGCTGCTATTTCACAAATTACATTTAGTTGGGGCTCCTGCAATATTGAGAAAATAATCAAATACACTGCTGAATACATTACATATCAATTCTTCATATAAAATAAGAAAAACATCAACAAGAAGATAAATTATCACTTTATTTTAAAAGAAAATGCTACTGCTTCAATTAAATCCCATGATCAATATTAAAAAACTGAGCCATCAGGGGAATAAATGATAATCTTTTTGAAATTCTTTGATACAGATAGATACTTTAAAAAATTGAATATCTCGTATTCAATTTGAGCTGAAGTTTATTTCATTGCAGAAGCACCCGCTTTTTTGCGTGCACCGCCCCTGGTCTTCACTGGAGTTAGCATATGAGCATTCTCTAGGTTTTCCATGTATACCGAAGATCTGAAAATATGAATCTGATTCCCTTCCTTCACCCATCCTCCTAATTTTTCATGCGGTTTCAGCTGAACCAATCCTGATTGTGGTTCTCTCAGCAATGCATTTTTTGAGTTCTTTCGAAGGTTAGACTTCAAATTTTGAATGGTTTTGTCAATTCGCATTTCAGAATCCTTTCCTTCCTGTATTTGATGATGATTACAAATGAGCTGATAATTTAATGATGATTATTACGTTTAATATCCAAGGGTGAGCCAACGCCTCGGATGGTGAGAACCGCTCTTTATAATTTACATTCATCAATTTTGAAACAAGTTCTTTGGCGTCTTTGGAAATTTTCCCCCAAGACTCGGGATGAAATTCATATTTCCCACTTCTGATCAGCAGTATTAAGTCATTGAGGCTAGTTTTGCGTTGAGATGAAGTTGCTAGCAATATTAATTACTATTCAGCTTGGAATGGCTGATAGCCACAAAGCATCGTGTAGAGAACGACTCCAGCGCTCCACATATCAACCGCTTCGCTGTATTATCATAAAACGATTACCACTAATTCAAAAAAGAAGGTTCATACGTATATTCAGTCTCGATAAACACTTCTGGTGCTGTGAAAGCAACCGTTCCAGTGTACGTCCACATTTTGTAGTTTTCGTTGGAAAGGCCTGAGTACTTTGTTTTCTTGTCATCATCGATGAATTTAGAAACATTAAAATCCGTAATCTTGACAACAGAGCCGTCTAATTCCAAGAGATGTTAATCAATACACTTCAGGCTTTGATTTAAGAGTTTACCATCGGAAACAAGGATATTATTTGGCTTTAAGTCTCTATGACAAACGCCTTTTGCATGGAGATACTGAATCGCTAGTAATATCTGCTTGAAGATATTCGCAGCCACGGACTCTGAATAGTAGCCAAGTTCATGAATCACGTCGAACATCTCTCTGCACCTCGCGAGTTCAAGTACAGAATAGATTTTGCTTCTTAATTCATCGACAAAGAGCTCGTAGACCTGGACGATGTTTTTGTGCTTAAGCCTTCGGTGATTTTTAAACTCCTTGGTGATCTGAAAATTCAAATTCAGTCAACAAACAATAAAAATTAACGGTCTCTTTACAAGCACAACGGTCTCCTCATCGCCTCGATAATTCGTGATTTTCACCGCGTATTCTTTCCCATCTCTTTTGCTTATCGCGCGCTTCACCGTCCCCGAAGTGCCTTCACCAAGAATCTCGTACAAGTCATAATATTTCTCGAAAGTCCCATAGATCCTAAAAATTCCGTCTTCAATCTCCTCGTCCTTTGTACAGGTCATTGGAGTCAATGTAAAGCTCTTGAATATCGTGTTATTAGGGCTGACCATCTTCAAAGGACTTGGTTGTTCCTCTGTATCAGAAGCTAATGCAATAAAAAATAAATAAAGTAATTCCTGAGCAAAGACCGTTACCTTCAACAATCTTTCCCAGTTGGAAAGGCGTTTGTTGTTTTGCCTCGGGTTTTAGCTCAGGTGATACCTTTCTCCCTTTGGTTGGTGATGGTGTTTCCGCTTCATCTGATCTCAGTTCATATTGACTCTCTTCTCCAGTCGATGCCTTGTTCGGTGTTTCGTCAATGCTCATATCGAGACTGACATTATTGAAATTTGGGCTTTCCTCGCCATCTATCCAAGATTTTGCTGTGCCGAAGAATGTTGCTAATAAAAATTTTTTCGATATAGCCACTGTGTTTTGGAGAGACAGATTACATTTAAGCTGGCCTCTGAGTCGCTCCATATTTTCCTTTGGGGTCAGTCCACTCTCCTTTTTTAAATTTATCAACGAGAATGATCTATTCGTGCGTCTCTTCTTGTCAATTGAAAAAGTCGCGCAACCATCACTTTTCGGTGTCGAGTCACCGGCGCCTTCGGTATCGCTTTCAGTCCCGAAGAAGCTTCCTACAAAAAGATGCATATTAGAGCGAGGATGTAAAAAAGAGAGGTACCTTTGATTCTCGATCGCATATCTTCGAATCTTTTGTTCTTTGCCGGTGTTGCAGTGGCTTTTTGTGGATTATTGGCAATTTCGGTTGACTGCATTTGAATTCAAGTCTTTTTCTGATTTCTAAATTTAATTCAAATTATACGGGAATTAACTGTATTTTAGATATTATTTTTATTAGATTTTAGAATGGTCTTTATTTAAAGACGAGATCTTTGCTAAGAACTAATTTCTATGGTTATTGTTAATCGAAATAACCGCCATACATCTGCGATAATCGATTATATTCCCAAAAAACGTCAGAAAGAAAATTCTTCTGTGCTTGGAGCTGAAATGTCTTATGGTTAGGACCGAAAACATGTAATTAGTTAAAATTAGATATACGGCCTCTTTAGTGCGTTGTTAATAAGGGGTCTTTGGAATACTTTTATATCAGTTATTATTGATGAAATATGGTTTGTCCAAAAAAGTGAGTGAAATATTATTGGTTTGTAGTGTATAGGTGATCTGTGAGATGAGAGCGCTTCATTGTCTTTATTCTCTGTTTACTGTTATTCTCAGCGGTATAAGAGGCCAGGAATTATTAAATTTAAATAGAATCCTCGTAGAGCTTAAAACCGTCAATCGAATCTCAGTTTTTCGATGGAAATTCTAATTTGAAACGCTCAGGTAGGATGTTCACAGAAATGTGATTAGTTTGTTTCTCATAACCTGCCTTATATTGAAATAAGTTGTATCTTTGCATTTCTTGGTCATACTTTCTTGCCTAAGAAGCCTTTTTCACGGATCTTTCTGAATACTTTATCAATCACGAAATAAGAAAATTAATTAAATACTCCCAAAGGTTGGAAGGAACGATGAGAAAATTAGTGATATTAAACGGTCCTATGAAATTTCTGAAGGTCATAAATGATTTTGCGGCATAGGTTAAGAGTTGAAAAGTTTCATTTAGAGCAGATCTAAGCCGAAGCATTTTCAAAAGAAGATACGTTTTTTGAATTGCAATCTTACCAAAACAATATTCTGATGTCGAAAAATGTGCAGGTTTTGTAACTCAAACAAGGGTTACCTTAGATATCAACTTGCAACGAAGTTTGAGAATATTCAAATTCCACAATATTAGATGCAATCAATCTCTCCATATATAATATGAAAAGAGAATTCTGTCGTTTGAGTCCTAATCATCTTTACTAAACCACCTTTTCGAATTCAGAGTAGAGAAACATTTTAGTCCGGTTAAGCTTATTTATTTCGATAGTCACACAGTTAGGGCTTCTGATAAATCGGTTGGTTGGGCTACCATTAGTTTGATTTCAAAACTTCGAAATTAAAAATTTCTAACTATGCAATAATTGATTGGGAGCTAATCGTGAAGAGAGAGATTTGAAATTTGAAGATTAACCTAAATAGCAATACTAAGCCTTTGTATTTGGTAAAGAAGCATACTAGAAGAGACTAATAATTCTTGAACTCGTCGTTTTGTTGTACTGTTATACTATCTTTCTGTAAAAGCTGTATTTATCGCATATGATATTTAAATACAGCTTTCAATGCATTGAATACAATGAGTCTCATAGCGAGTATTTTAAGCAATTATGTTTCATTTTTATTTCAATAATGGATTCGAACAGGTCTTTTGCCAGTTTGTGAGTTGTTATTGACTTCCAAATAGATGAAATATTGACGAAAGTCTTCTTTAATTTTTTAGGCTGAAAGAATTTACGATTTAAATACACTAGTTTAGTTTGAGAAACCATTCAGCAAATTTCATACTGTTTACACGCTACCAATCAATTTAATTAAGGTTCATCGTCATTGCTACACAAATCTACATTATCTTTACAATAATTCAATCAACTCGAAATTTTTTCACCAGAGAACAAGTGATCATTTTTCACGTTTCAAAATAACAGTTTATTAAACAATTATAACTTCCAATAAATCGACTTGAATTTAATAACTGATCATTATAGAATCAAATGTCTTTCCCACAGCTCGGGGCATTTCAAAATCACAGCCCTTTTTTGGACATTCAGTTTGTATGAACTTGACATCTCTGACGGATAAATTTGAAATTCTTATTATGCTTGCAAGCATCTTATTATATTTCTAATCGTAGAGCATCCTTTCGAAGTGGCTCACGATATCATTATCTAATATTGTACACTTGCCATTAAATTTCAATAGTTTTAGAGTGTAGCTATTTATTTTTTATGTAAAGTTCAATTCAGGTGATAACACTCACGCTTAAAGTTAACTATCTGCCCTACTTTTGTCCTGATAGATTTATTTTATATAGCTATTTAGCTTGCTGTCTTGAACTCGCTGAATCTCTGCTTGGCCTTGTGATAGGTCTTTCCTTCCCAGTATATTTGTTTACATTTAACACACTGCCAGAAAGGCTTTGAAAGTTCGTAATCTCCCTCGTTCTGCCACTGCAACAGAGGTTTCACAACATCAATCTCAACGATTATCAGCTCGTCCGAATTGCATTTCACACAACGCGAAAGGAGGTCTTTCTTGCTGCGGTCTATCTTAAAGAAGTCAAGGATCTCATTCAGCTGCTTTTCAGTATCCGTCTTATGTAACAGATAGATCGGCCAACCGCCCTTCTTAGCGAAAGCCTTTTGATCTCTCGTTATAATCACTCGGTTCTCTGCCTTAGCAGTTTCAAAGAGATTCTCGGTGTCTTTTTCAGCCTGAACCTCAGCATCCAGCCCGAAATTTCTCATATATCTCGCCAGTCTGAGCGCCATGTTATCGATGAGGAATTTCACATTGTTTGGATCCGAATATATGTGTTCGTACTTTGGAAGGCAAGCAAATTCACCTGGTTTATCATGATAGCTGGTCTTAACCGCTTTTGGGTCGAGTTCAGGGAATTGAGTTTTATCTTCGAGCTTTTTCTGCTCTTTCTCTTTGAGTTTTTCCTCGATTTCCTTAGGAGGCTGTGCTTTCGTCTTTTTCTTGGTTTTCTTATTTTCTGTCTCTTCGAGCTCTTTTTTGCTTTCCTCGGCCTCTGTCTCAGCCAAGAATTTGCCGAAAATACCTGGAATACTAAACGATGGAAATTATTAGTGTTTTTTTGGGTCAGATGATGATTACAAGCTAATTTCCTCTTCGTCTTCTTTCTCATCTTCCAGTCCAGCAATAACCTCTCCTGTTACTTCTTCTGCTTTGGATATTTGATCGCCAGTGGCTGCGCCAGTCTTAGCCTTCTTTTTCTTCGCACCGATATGTTCGGTGATGTGAGCAGAGATTTTATCGCCCTGCAAAGAGGATTTAGCATTTTCTTTAGACCTGAGGAAAACTTACATTCTTTTCAAACACACCGCTAAATTCTTCGTAAAGCTTCACCAAGATATAAGCATCCATTGCTCCGTAGTGCAATTGTGTGCGACGAAGAGGTCGGAGTGACCAATTGGAGATCTGCTCAAATTTCGACAATTGTTTTCCTAAATTAATAATAAGTAACAAATTTAAGCAAAGACGCACCCAATGTCTTGAAGACAACTGTGCTAAGTCCTGTTTGCTTAATGAACGGATTAAGTTCCTGGAAGATAGCTTGAACATCACAATAGCTGTTGATTTCCTAATTGTAATTAAAAAATATATTAAAAGCTTCTTCATGCTCTGAAGAAAAAGCAGTACCAGCTCCTGACCAGGTTGAAAAGCGACATTTTCTTTCAATTCCTTCAAGTCACTTTGAATTGTGTGTCCAACCTATGCAATAATCCTTATTCACTGCAATTACCATTTATTTCTTACAATAATGATATTTGGGTCTCTGAAAATATCATAAATCATTGTCGCGAACCTCTTCTCCTCAGCCAATGTCTGACAGTCGAACAGGAACACATACTCTGGTGTAGCTATCTGCGCCAAGGCGACTCCTGGAGATCCAAGCCTTGTAAACGTCGCTCTGAATTCGGCATCGAATCCAATCACTTTAGCCGTTCTAAGTTTCTCTTCAGCGAAATTGAACCTCTCTGATTTAATATCATCGATCAAGAAAATATGCTTTTCGAATTCTAATTTGTAGTCCGCGAAGTTGATAAACGTTCCTGCCTCCGAGATACCGAGAGCCTCTTCAGTTGGGACAAACGCGTCTTTAGTAAATAAGAAGTTAGGAAGCTCCTCAAACGTTTTTTTGTCAGGTCCCTCAGTGAAGTAAGGCGTAAGGGCTTCAATTGCTTCCACTTTTTTGATAAAACCTTCTTTGAGGAGGTTATGTCTTTTGACGAGAGACAAGGCAACGTCCAGTTGCTCCTTATAGATCAAATCTTCCACAAAATAGCCAAGAATATGCTTGTGCAGCCAGAACTTCTCCTCAACTTTTGGCCAGTCTTCATTATAGGCCCAGTATCTCAAGCATTTCTTCTCCAAACGCTCACATAACTCAGGAAAGTCCTCGAGATTGAGGTTGTATTTGATCACCAGCTTAGCGGCTTTGCTTGCGTATTTGTTAGTGGTCATCTCTTTGATGAGGATCTTTAATAACAGTGAGTCTCAGGGAGAAGGGAGGTAGTTTTTACTTGTTGTAGTTCTGGAATATCAGCAACGAGAACTTCCACGTCTTGGATTCTGTCTTGGTTAACGAGCTGCTTAATGCGGTCCTCCATATCAGGGAAGAGCTTCTGGATTCTCAGGTAGCTCACCATCTTGCAAAATTCGTAGAATTTTTGTCTGATATAGTTCTCAGTCAGCTGTGGGACAGCTCTTTAATCCAAAGAGTGAGTTACTCGATTGTAAAATAGCTGTAGTTACTCTGCTCCATTGATTTTCGATCTTATCGGGAATGTTTTAAGAAAAACATCGATACTGTTTGAATCGACTTTCAGCCAATTTTGTGCGGCTAATTGCAAGGTTTCTTCTGGTATTCTTCTGCGATACTACAGCAGATAACATTCAATGATATACAATAGAGAATGAGGTTTTTTTTACGAGGAACGAATTCAACGTTGCGAAAAGAGCTTTAGTGCAGAAAGCGTTGGCATTGGCTTTCTTGAGGATATCAGATAGAAGAAAAACACGTCTTAGTGCCATGGTGATGTACTTGTATGGATATTTTCTCTCAAGGCGCTTGAAAGGTCTCTTCAGATCTTCTCTCATGACCTATTTTCAGAGTTAACCGTGGCTATGTCGTCTGGTTTACATTCATCGAAGGTTTATTGCTATTCACGTGAAGTGCGTAGAGTTGAGTGGCTTCCTCGATGTCGGCCATGTTTGCCTCGTCTTCTAAGACTGAAACGAATTGAATAGTTAAATGAGATCGAGTCGGAGAAACTAACTCATTGTGTTCAGAAATTCATATGGCTCGTCGGATTCTTCATCAGCGTTTTGCATATTTATTTGCTCGGTAGGCTTTTCGTCTTTTTGTAAAGTCTCCATGGGTGAAGTGAAGGAAAGGTTTATTAAAACTTTTTGATGATTATATCTAATCTGTCACTGAACTTACAATTTCAAGCTATGAAATGATTGGACCAATTACAAATGAAAAAATAAAGCCAAAAACGGACATTCGTTGTTAATAAAGCTGCGACTGAATTTCTTATGTCTGCTATTGTGGCCTTTTTTGCTTCAGTGAATCTCTGATCAGGCATAATCTTTCTGATGAGAGCAACATCACATGAATAGGAAAGTAAGCACAACTACTAAAGTTAGCTCAACAGAATCAATTCAGTAACCATTGTGCTCTCCTTTCTGACTAAAGGACAACCAATCAGATTTCTGAATTTGTTGGATAACTCGAAAAGGCAATTGATTTCTGTTTATCAAGCAAGTCGCATCAAATAACCAATCAAAATCAAGCACGAGTGAGATTTTGAAATTGCTTAATTTATCATTTCTAGATTGTTCTAAGCGCTTCCTTATGAGCAAACCTTCCAAAAAATCAGTTCTATTGTCAAGGTACTTAACTCCTGACACTTTCAACACAAAGTCAACTGTCGGCCTTCTATAAAGAATATTTGTTAACGAATACCCTAAGCAATTACCAAAAAGAGAGCGCTTGCTAGTATTCCATATAGAAAATCAGTGCTTTTTGAATACAATAAAACAACATTAATACGTTCAAAGTATGTCATCCGTACTCTATTTGAAACATCTTAAACTAAGGAAAATATATCAAGCAACATAGAGCTCTTTAACTCAGTTCTTTGCGTTTGAATCATTCTCAACCTTCTCACCCGGATTTTCTTGTTTAACATTTTCACCTTCTGCAAGTTCAGCAACCTTTCCCTCTTTTTCATCATTATTCGCTTTTTCTATCAAATTACTCGCATCAATGTTCTCCAAAATCTGCATGGATGCAAGTCCCCTTTTCCAGGTGTTTCGCTTTCGGTCAGTACGGACGGCTGTGTTAATCCTTTCAGATTCTTCCGAAGAATTAGGTTCCTTCAATTCCTTAATCGGGTGTAAATTCGAACTATCATGCTGTAGGCATAATTCCTCAAACACTTCGACATTTGCCACTAATTTCTGACTCTGAGTGTTTTCATTAGATTCCCAGAGCTTATCTTCTTGAAAAACAGGATGAAATTTAGGCCTTGGCGTGCTGTCCGCAGCTCGCATATTAGTTTCTTTCTGCTCCTCCTCTCTTTTGGACCCGGATAGCTGGCTTTTCATTGGTAACTCTTCAGAGACTCTCTCTTGTGGCAGCAGTTTCATCTCAAGAGGAGAATTCTCAGGATCAGGTTGGACTTGATCGATCTCGCGGTAATGGATCAAAACTGCATATTCTAAGAGCAGAGGAACCAGAGGCATAGTAATGCATTCAAAAATCGCTAAAATATGAAAAACACTGCTTCCGATTAGCAGCTTAATGCCATTGACTACGAAAGGGAGCATCAGGACGACCAATCCAGGTAGAAACTTGCTAAATTTCTTTGCACGAGAAAAAGACTCTTTGGAAGTGGTTTCTTTAACGTTATTCACAGCGAGATGCAGAGATACGGCACTGTAGCCAGTTGCCAATAAAGCAGGTAAATATTTTGCTATAAATGACAGAGAAAATGATGAGTTTTGGTTTGAAAGCGATCCGATGCCGATCTGTGTGGAAGTTAAAAGGCTACCAGGTGTCGTGTAATAGAGAGCGACGGCACCAATGATCGGGAGGAAGAAGACCACTTTAAAATAATTATAGATAAGGTCGGAATGATCAAGGGGGAGTGATCGCACATATTTCGAAGTGAAATGCGCTATGCAGCATGTCCATCCGAGAATCGAGTAATAGCCGAGCAGATTTAACACAGAGAAGCACTTTGCGAGAAAGCCTTCTGGGAGTGTGCCAGAGGCAGCAACGAAATGCTTTTCAATCGTTCCGTAAAACCCGAAAAAAAAAGACGCGATCAAGATCCCACTCAAAATTGATTTGAGAAAACTATGTCTGAAAACATCAGGCATCCCTTTTGCTATCAGATAACCGCACATAGCCGCTGAAGCGCTGAAAGATAGAGTCCAGCCAGCTAGTTCATATGAAAACTGATTCATCATGGTAGAAGGGCCGATATGGAAATCAAAGGCGAGTTGCTTTTGGATTGAAGTGTTCAATTTTTTGAATAAATATTAAACCAGAAAAATTGAAAAAATCATTCAAGCTTCTTTTTTTTTTAATTATTTTGCGAAAATTTTCAATCATAACTTAGTTTTCTAATGCTATTTTATTAAAGAAAAGCTCGTTTGTGTTGACAATTGTTGATTTAGTATCAAGCCATAATCCAACTAAGTTAGCCTAAGAAAAAGATGGATTTGTTCACTATGGCTGGCTATTCAAACTTTTGACTTATTCTAGCTAAGTTTTTGAACATTGAATTTATGAAAATCTTACAAAAAACAATACTTTATTCGAGCTCGATTTTGATGATGTATCCATTTCCTGCCTTCTGGCTCATGTTCTTCAATACAAGCGAATCTCCATCGTTTGTGATCTCAACCATAGCTGCTGAAAACACTTCTCTTTCTTGCCATCTAGTGGAACTTACCACTGCTTGCAGCGTCTCTTTCCGCAATGAGTAGATCATTTCTTTAAGTCCATAAAACTTCAAGGAGGAAATCTCGAATTCATCGAGATGTTCCCATTCAGCGGATCTTGCTTTAAAAACTAAGTGAATTTGTACTATACCGTCAGCTTTAATTCCGTAAGCTTTGATGTCAATCACGCAGTCCTTTTGAATGCATTTACTCGTTACATCCTCCTCGGAGCTGTAATTGCCCAAACCAAGAATGAAGCCTTCAGCGGCGTATCTTTCCTTATCTAGTTGCAAAAATCCGACAACAAACTCATAAGTTGTGCTTAAATCCTTCGTCCATTGAACACCATTAACATCCTGAGTCTGAATGATCTTGCCTCCTCGAAGGAAGGTCAGGATGTAGCTGCCCAGTATTGACGGAATGTATTTTTCAGCAGAATGGTCTTTGTTGTTGTGGATGACTGCGCCTGTAAACAGGTCGAACCATGTTCCTTTAGGGAAATAAACCAGGACTCGTTTGGCAGCGGGAGTGTACACTGGAGCAACCAAGAGGCTACTGCCTAGCATAACGAGCTGATCGATATAATTTTTGCTGTCGTCTTCATAAAGAGTAGTTTCCTCAGGGAATTCGAAGAAAAGTGGCTTAAAAACCAATCCTGTACCATTCTTCTCAATAAACTGGGCATAATACCACTTCAGCAAAGAATAACGCAACTGCAAGGCCTTGCGAGCGGTTTCTTCAACATCTGGTCTATCAAAGGCCCAGGGTTCTTGATCCGTAGCAGCTTCATGATTGTGGTTTCTAGCGAAAGGATACAAAGCTCCAATTTGATACCATCTCGCGCAGAGATCTGCTGTCGTTGATTTTATGAAACCGCAAATATCGGCTCCAGTAAAAGGCATGCCAAAGATTCCGAAATTGAATACTCCTGTCGTTCCGAACTTCAAAAACTCCCAAGTCGCAGCATTATCTCCGGTCCAATGTGCAGCAAATTGCCCTGTTCCGAATGCAGTGCTTCGTGTTAAAACAAACGGAAGGGGGCTTTTCTTCTTAAGATACTCATAAGTAACATGAGACTGCATCATTCCATATAAATCATGTGTGTTAAATAATTCCGCTCCATTATGATGCATGGCGTCCATGCTTATAGTCATTGTTTTCAGCGGATTGCCTCCAGGAGTATAGGGTAAGAGGTCATATCTCGAAATCTTTGATTCTTTGCCGAGCTCTCCAGCCACAAAATTTGTTGGTTCATTCATATCTAACCAAATACCAGAAAAAGGCACTTTTTTATAGAGATACTCAAGCATCTCGTGCCAGTAGTCCGCGGCGTTAGGATGGAAGAAATCAACATAGTGCGACGCGCCCGGCCAGACCGTCCCAGTCAGCGGTTCATCATCGATATTCTTAATAAATACATCTCGTTTCAGACCTTCACGATATCCTGGACCTTTGCGTCGATCTCGAGCGATGCCTGCATCGATGATAGGAACCCAATGAATTTTCTTAGTTTTCATGAATTCAGTAAGCTTCGTTGGTGGAAACGCCATGCTATTAATTGTGAAGTCTTCTTTCTCAATCATATAGTCAAGATCAGACCAAATAGCATCGATCGGCATCTCTTTCTCCCTGAATTTGTCAACTACATGCTTCAAAGTGGCGAAACTCCCATATCCCCATCGAGATTGGTGATAGCCCATCGCCCAAAACGGCATCATTACCCACTTTCCAAGATATTCATGGTACATTTTTATTGGAGTTTCAGGCTTAGTATCACCGAGGAAAAACACTAAGTCTATTACCCCGCCAGCCACTTTGTACCTGATCGTTTCGCCTCGCTCAATTATGATGTCCATTGCATTCGAATTCCTTAAGAAAACAGTATGCCAATTATTAGATTTCTCCTTCATGAGGTAAACTGGATGATGACCGTACACGTTGCCTCCAGCCTTCCCTTCTTCCACCACTTCTGGCTTATCCTTCGCCCAAATACTATACACACCGTTTGGTCCCATTTTGAATTTGTAGTTTCTCTCGCCGAAGCCGAAAATATTCGGAGTTGGCACGTGAGTCCCGAACTCTATATGCAAATCCGAATAAAAGAAGTTCAGTCCAGAAGAGTTCCAGATTGATTCTTCTGTGCTCTTTCGTTTGATGACAATCTCGAAAGGGTCATCGTAAACGATAACTTTAAACTCAGAGTCTTCGGGGTTAGAAGCGGGTTTCGAATCAAAGGTCGGGAAGGGGTAACTGTTAGGGACTTCCCAGCGACTGGCAGTAGCATCAGTGAGTTTAACGCGGAGCACTGAGTTAGATTGGTAATGGATGCTCAGGGTGAGTTTTTTGATGATTGGGTTGATAGGAATCTTTTCGGGCCAGAAGTTATCTTTCCCCTTGTATTCGACCATGTAGTTTATAACTGATTTGGGTTTGCGAGCAGGACTTGTGGTGACTTCGTAAAGATTTCCATTGTTTTCAAGTAAGATGCGGTCTTTGTCATCGGTGGAGTTGCATGTGAGAATGAGGAGGGTTAGGATTATGAAGTTGAGGAAAGGTTTTAACATGTGTAAGGAAGTAGAGTGCGCGCGTGTGCAATTAAAGAATTGCCGAATTGTGCGTTGTTTTCAATTGAAACAGCTTTGTTTAAAAATTAATTCGGTTCTGATCCGCTCATGGAACAGTTGTTAGACTAATTGCACGTGGCAATGTTCTATAAAATCGTTTGACTGATAAAACTGAGAATCCATTGATTCGTTGGAGGAATGTTTTTCTGGAATATCTTTAGAATTCTACAGTGAATAATTCATCAAAGGAGAAACTAATTGCCGTTTGTTATGAAATTCCGGTGATTTTTTTGGAGTAGACTTTGGATTTTTCACGTTCTGTTGCATCTTTGATTCTGTTATTTTAATAACCAGATAGTAAGTCTCTAGAAAGGTTAACAATACATAATGTTCGGAAAATTGGGGATGCAGAATTGACCTACGGTCTAAAATAGAATATTAGTTAATATATTCTCATAGCAAACCAAAGAAGTATTTATTACAACACAAATGTATGTTATGTTCCAGGTTTTATACAAGCTTTAAACTCTCTGAGAAGTTAACAAGATGCAACATAAATTTCACTTGAGCTGGCTGAATATTATGATTACCGAAAAATATCGAGATCATTCGTTCCAATTTTTTCATTTAAAGGAATCTAATTGTGTTTACACTACAGATCGAACAATTTTGAACAATTTTGAGGGTTTCAAAAATTTGGAGAAAAATGGTTATTCAGTTGACTAAAATTTTTTCTTGTCGTTGAGATAGACTAATAGCGCATAGCGAAGAACCTCAGAAAAATGACGTTTTTCAGGGCTAAAATTCAGATTCTATCTAAATTCCTAATCCATCACTTGTCATGGAACAAGAAGAAACTAACAAATACATTATAGCGCATGGTTTACTTTGGATATTTTTCGTCGTTACTTTGCCAATGAGAGAGGTATATCCTTCTGATATGAATTTGACGGGAGATGGATGAATTGTTAAACTTTTTTTGGTTGAAAATATCAAAGCATTCATGAAGTGAATGGATGAGAAATTTGATTAAACGTGGTTTTAATTTAAATCAAGTAGTAAGCAAACTTAGATGATTTTATCATTGTAGCGAATGAGAGTATAAGTCTAATTCGAGTAGATTTATTCCCTTGACATTACAATTATTCCTCTTTCTTTGGATTACCGAGTACAAGCTTTTCAATTTCAATTCTGCGTTCTTGATCGATGAGATACCAATACAATTTTCAAATCCTGATTAAACAGAAATTATAGAAAGTATGAAGTTTTTTTTTTGTTTTGAAAAAATTATTCCAAAATATTATAATTGATAAACAAACTTTTTAATTAATTAAGCTTGTTAATTAGTCTGGCCCAGTATCTATACTTCGAGTACAATTTAGAGTTCCTTTGACAAAATCATAGTAAATCACTCACACACAACTCTTATAACCTCATAGAAATCCATTTGAACTTAGTAATTAAGCCAGATATAATGTTTAAACTACTACTAACTTCTATCTTATGATACACCACTCAAAAGATACTGAAACGCGACCTCATTTCAATGAACCGGCCTATTCTTAATCTAATCTCATAATCTTTGTTCCCCCTCGTTCTTCTTATCATCATAGTTGAAAGCAATACTATTAGAATAAAACGCGCCTAATGCAACACCAATCAAAAAAAATCATGTTCGCAATAAGTTATTTAATTTTAGTTAGTTCTGTTAAATTATGCCAAAGAATCCAGTAGGTAATATGGTTCAGGAACCAAAAGAAAGCCAACCTCCTAGTTTCAAACGAGTCCCTTCCAAAAGTAACTTTGATCTATTTTCATTTTACCCCACTCACTATCACCCATGAAAAGCCGAGAAAAACGAAACCGACAAATCTCCTCGTCATCAAGAGGAAACCAAGAAAAACAATCACCACCACGTCAATTTCGACACAAATATCGTAGTCAGACTAAAAGCTACAAAACCAAATAAAGAATCTCTCGTCAATCGGTTGGCCCAATTGAACGTTCACGAAGACAGTCAGTTGAGTCCGAGAGGAAAAAAAACAAATGTACTGCAAGAGTCTAACAAATATCATATGCCAGATCATTTTAGCCTTGCGAGGCTTGACAAAAAGAACCCTTCATTCCATCATCAGGGATTGAAACGACCGCTAGCTAATCTTTCCCAAAGAAATATTGAAAAAGATCAAAGTGCATATGAAATGACAGAGGGAACGAATCATGCGCTTACTACGCGGGATAGTCATCAAAATGGCCTGTTGGAGGAAATTCAAGTGAGAAAGAGCCAAGGACCGACGATAAGGGATTTAAAGGCATTTTATCCTAAAGCAAAGGCTCATATTCGAGAGACAAATGAAGAAGACGCTGAAGAATTGCGGTTTGATAAAGTTGCAGTGGAAGATCTAGACCGCTGGGATAATGGCTACAAACAATCTTTAAGTAATCAGCATCGCCATTACGAGCGTGGGTTTTAATTCCTCCTCACTTATAGGAATGAAGAATGAACACGTCGATGAGCGAAGACTTCGCAGGAATCCGAAGCCAGAGAAAACCTATGAACCGCAATTGAATTCCCATGTGATAAATATGATTGCAAAATCCAGCACAGAGCGTACGAATAAATTGCACTCCTTGAGCTGTTCATTATATAACTTACTTACCAGATGAACCATTAGAGAGAAATGCGACATCACTTCTAATTGAAAGGACGAAAGGGCCATACAAAACAACAGAATCAATCTCTCGTGTTACTAACAAGAAAATTTTGAATATGATCGTTTATAACAAAGCAAAATCGGTTGCTATGAGGCTAGATAGAAACGCTTTAGCGGAGCAAACGGACACACTCCAGGAAGACACAATCAGCAATTTCAAGAACCTTCAAAACAATCTTGGACCCCTTACCACAGGGACATTGATTGACTACGATACTCTCCTTGAAAAGCTTTATAATGCCAAATTTCCGCCCAACTATTTATTTGATTTTACCTTGGAGAAGAAAGAAAAAGAGGACGAAGAGCTCACTCTGAAATTTTCTCTGCAAGAAAAAGGCCTTCTCCAAAAATTTCAAGAAACAATTGTTGAAATTCATAGCAAGAAGGATATTCAGGGGAAGATTAGAATCGATAACCACGAATTAGTAACAAAGATAAAAGGCCTTCAAGCTGAGGTAAACAATTGAGCAAGCTTATTATGGGAATAATAATTTCTCAATTAGAATGAGTATATGGGACTTCAATTGATACAATACGAAGAAAAAATCAGAAAGACTCGACAGCAAAACCCTCCTAACCCGAAGAATGCTCGACGCAAAGCGAGGGAAGTTGTTCCGAGCTCTAAAGGCATCGAAGAGTTTAGAGAGCTTGAAGTAAGTGAAAACTCATTAGAAATTATGACTTACGATGTGATTGATTGATAGAAAAAGCGAGAGGAAACCGCTGCTTATATTCAAGAAAATAATAAGGAAATTCATCGGTTCCAACAGGAACTCAAGAGATATAACGAACGATTGGAGGAGATTGACGAGGAAATAAGGGAACTAAAACTTTTTAAATCAGAAGCTCGGTTGGAACTCAAAAATTTGTACCTGAGGATGCTAAAGAATGAACGACAGCTACTGTAAATGTCCATTTGAAAATTTTTTTCTAAAGAAACATTGGGTAGTTTGAGCTATGCGGAAAGAGAGGATACTCTTGTTTATATCATCAAACAGCTCTGGAAGATCAACGAGGAGGTGACAGAAGACCTCTTTCCATCGTTCTTAGAAAAATCATTTCTAAAATTCTTGTTCAAGGTGATTCTCAAAATTTTTATTGAGTCGGTTACTAAGAGAGCTTATAGGTCGCTCAACTTGACTACGAGCGAGACCAAATCGAGCATTATAAACAAAGCGAAGAATATAAAATGTTTAAGCAGCTTCATGAGTTGAAAAACGACACTTTGGGAAAGAAAAAAGCTCCCAGCCTCCTAAAAACTCCTTTTCATATCGCTTTGGCAGAGGTAACTTTTTCCTTCATTAGTACCTATATATATATACATCTTCTTGATTAGGTCAAAACAAGAATAAATAAGTTGAAGAAAGGGCTTCTTAAGAGAAAGAAGCCCGTATTTGCCCCAGAGAGTCCTACCGCAGGATCTGGAAAGAATCTCATGCGATGGGAGGACGTAATAACATAACACGACTTTCAGACTTAATACTACCTGGATTAGATGAGCGAGATTGATCAAAGTATGCAGGGAGAGTTTACTAACGACCTCCTTAACTTTCATAACCGCATCGATTTGATGCTTGATGAAATCAAGCAGCAGATCATAAAGCTGCGAGAGGAAGAAGCTAATAAGCTGTTTGAAAAATATACGACGAAAGGAATCGACGAAAAACTCTTGCGCTATTTAAGCAAGATTTTGATTATTTTGTTCGGAAAACTGGACGCTGAAAAATTCTTTATGAAATTTGTTCGAATGAAACAGGTAAAGCTGAGTCCAACCGCCTCTGTTTCTAAGTCTTCCTCTTAGCACTATGAGCAGAAAACAGCTCAAAACCACACGTTCAAATTCGAATCCATACGAGCTTCAAACGCTCTCAAAGCTCAATCTCAGTCTTCTTTCGGGCTGATGATGTCGCATAGCACGACCTTCAGGAAGTATAAATCCGAAGTCGATAATCTTTCTACAAAAGCGATGAAAACAGTAGAGTCAAGGCTTCTTAGTGAAAGCAAAACAGAACGACCCGTGTTCCCTAACTGGAACGTTAATATTGACCGAGAGGAAACTCAAGAGGCGAATTATCGCTATAATTCCCTCTATAACTACTTCCCGAGCCTACAGAACACAGACGACATGAGCAGTTATTTCATCTCACCTGGCAAACGGAATGCAAATACAAATATTAATAAATCTGGATTCGCGTCTTCCCGTGGAGCTACGTCCCAAGGCGACCGAGGAGCGCTTAGCTCACGAGGGACTAATTTAATGCTGACACAGCAGGTTGGGACATTGAGCACTAGAGGCTACAGTTCCCAACGATTGAGAGAGTTTAGCTCGCAAGGCCAGCGCGTGATTACTCCTCAAAGCATATTGAATACGTCGAGAGTGAATACGGAAGGGTCGCTAGATAGAGGAGTCAGAATGCAGAAAAAGGTAGTGATAAATGAAACTCCTTCGGTTCATTTTTGAGTAATTTGACGTCATTAATTGCTTAGCTATAAATGAAATTTTTCTCTCTTTTCTTTGCTGCATGATAGAATTTGAAATGATTATCACTCTTTTAGAATCTTTCCTTCCTACTCCCACTTTTGACACAGCATTCTTGATTTTTGTACAAATTCGCCTCTTCTTAATTGGTTGAAAATTACTGTTCCCGCGCCTAATAAATCAGCGATCAGTCAATCCTCGTTCGAATCTTCAGAAGTTTCGCCCTTAGTAAACAAAGTTGATGAGTCGGCGACATTGAAATCCCAAGACACTCTCCACTCAGGCTCTAAGCTGTCAGCTGCAATGAAACCAGTGCCCAGACTGGGTGTAAGAGCTCGGATGAAGCTACCGAAAAAGCCAAGAAGATTCATTCATTTCTCCATTCCCAAGGTGACCTTCCAGAAGCTGGTGAGAGACATCTCGTTGAATTATATTCCTGACTGCAAGTTTCAAACTGAGGCGCTATTTGCATTGCAAACGGCCTGTGAGGAATTTCTCGTGGGTCTGTTTCATGATTCAAATCTCTGTAGTATGCATGCGAAAAGAAAGACACTCATGATTCAAGATGTAAATCTTGTAAAGAAGCTCAGAGGGATGGACTATCAACCAATTTAGTGTTAGTATTTCTTGGACATGTTTTGCACACACATTGTTTACATTACTTACTGCGTTTTAGATTTTTTCTGTTGCCGCGATTTATAGTAATTGGTCGTAAATGATGTTTTCGAATTGCTCACACAAACTATATGTTAGGCGGTAAATATCAGTTAAATCCTCTTCAAACTGAAATTTGGTTCTAACTCTGCTTACATCTTAAAAGAAAGAATTGCTTTCTCTCTCTTTTTTTGGGGCTATCTTATCACAATTTAGAGTCTGCACTTTTAAAGGAGAAGACCGGTTAGGCGATTCGAATATTTTTCTGAAGGATGATTGGAATAGACTTAGCCGTAAATATCACAGCTAAAAAGATACGAAACATCAGGTATTTTCGTGTTTCCAATCAACACCATCAGTCTGAAGAGCGAAAAAATGATATAAACTCCAAAATTTAAGGCGGGAGCTATTATATTAATCTGCGATTTAATTTGAAGAAATGATTCACAGTACAAAAAAGTTATTTGATCATCTGCCCAAAAAAGTGTTTTGTTGTTGTCTGCTCTTTAATAGGAACTGAACTATGCATCTCTCAAATGAAAATAGATAAAAATTGATTGTTTGAAAAATTAAATTCCTTTCTCAGTAAATTAACTGCAGTAGCAAACCAATGCATTGCAACGACTCGAACTTGAAACTCATTGTAACTTTTTCATGTTCAAAAACACATTTATTCACTGAACAATTTTTGATTCACTTTCCCAGATATTAATAAAACATGATTTACAATTATTCACACTTTAGCCGCTTTTGTTGGACCTCACAACTGTTCAATAAAATCTTTACATAGTTAGAAACATTATGATTCGATGAAATATTTGATATTGAATCAATTTAAACGCGTGCTCCTTCTATAAGAAACACCTTTCGACATTCTTTCTGTATACCATTTAACTACGTGTTAAACCAACATACAGTAAGCAGACATATTTAACAAGCATACATTGTCCAATTTTTCCCTTCTAAAAAACTCTATGGGAATACAGAGTCTAAAACTAACAGGCAAACTGAGATGACCTCAACACTTTGTCTTAAGTTCTAATGAATTGATAGTATTTTATCACCACAAATTTTGCCACCACCACCCAAAAGCACCCAATTTTAAATATAGAAGTCTGGCAGTTGTTGCTGACGATTAATTTTGTTCTTTCCAAGCACCAATTCGAAAGTACACAGATACTCGAGTTTACTCACCGTCTTTGCGACGTCATTTAACAAATCCCCGGCAATAGAAGAACTCGCGTTCATCCCCAATTTCAGAGACTCCAGGTTTTTGAGGTCTCTTATCGCCTTACAAAACGCTCGAACTTGAGTCTCTGAGATCGTTGAGACCTTCTCCAACTTGATTTCGAATTCTAAAATATTTTTATGAGGCAGTTTCTTCACAAGCCCGATTAAGTATTCAGGATTTATATTATATATCGTTTTATCAGAGCCTTCGAGTTGAACTGCAAGAGTGCGGAGATAATCCATGTTTGGTATTAGTTTAGTTAGTTCTTGAAGCACGATGTTGCCGCCACTGGGGAAAGGAAGGTTTGAAAATCCAAGCCTAAGAACTGAGCATTTTTTCAGAGGACTGAAGCTGCTTAGTAACTGCGCAAGGCATTTCTCAGGGAATCCATTACAGTGGTTAAAATTAAGGTTAAGTGATTTAAGCTCCCCGAGGGTTGTGAGGCCGCTTGCGAGCTTCTGAATGCCATTTGCTTTGATTTTATTGCAATCTGAGAAGTTCAGATTCAGGGAAGTGAGCTTATTCAGGAGGTGAAGCGAGGTAGCGAATTCAACGAGTTCTTCATCGTTTACACATGTTTTTTCTAAATTCAGCTTTAGTTCACGCAAATTCGAGAAAATTGCCATCTTTATCAGTATTGCGAGTCCCGCGAGACCGACTGGCTGCCAACGCACAGCTGACGTGAGGTCCAGCTTTAATACTCGCAGCTTTCTCATTTGCGCGAAGCCTTCGAATAATGGCTTAAGGGTAAGTGTGGACTGGAACTGACGGAGACTCAATGTAAACTCTTCAAGATTAGATAAACTTAGTAGCGAGGTCATAAGTGATCGGTCCACAGAATCAGATTCAATAAGGCAGTTGCCGAGATTCAGTTTGAAGACACTCAGAGCTTTCATCGTTTCGAGCGCTTGAAGGACTTTCGAGAACCCAGCATGAAGCGCAACGTTGTTTATTGTAATTGAAAGCGCCTTTAAGCAATTCCCTAATTTCGTTTGGTGGTTATCAAAGTCTTTATAAGGAGCTGCAAGGGAAGGCTTATGGGTCAGCTCGAACTCGAGTCTATCAAGCTCAATGCAAATCATCAGCGCTTCTAATTTCATCCAGCAAAGTATCACTCTGTGCATGTATCGGAACAGATATGATGAAACATCGACCGTTCCTTTGTACTCGATGCTGAATCTCGTGAGGTTTTGTAGACGTTGCAATGGGAAAAGCATCGAAACGAGCTGCTTTGCGCTGAACTTCACATCATCCTGAGCGAATTCTATTCCTCGGAGCTTGAGTCTAATTATGCTCATATTCTTCGGCAACTGGAATATGCGCGTGAGCTTTTTGATTTTGAAAGAGGTCAGTAAGGAGTCCGAGATCTTCAGCTCAAAGACCTTGATGTTTGTTCTGCTCACAATCATTTTCAAGACTTTGGAGACCCATAAAAATGCATGTTGGTCTGTCCTCGGGTCTGATATTTCAAAGGAAATCTCGGTCAGATGCTTGAGCCGCAGAGGATGGAAGAACAGGTAGTATTTTCTGAGGACTGGCTGGTCTTGGAGCATGCCTTGGTGCACTTTGATGCGAAGAGTTGATATATTCTTTTGCAACTTGAAGCTCTTTGTTAACGAGGCCTTGGATTGGTGATGCTTTGATTCCGGTTTGAATTTGAGGTTGGTAGTAGTGAGCTTCGCGTGACCTACGATGAGATATCTCTGCATTTCTGATTTGGAGAAAAATTGATTGGAGAGCACTCGGCTCTGAATAACATGCTTTGAGAGGTCTCGCGCGGACATAGTGCTCTGAAGGCTTATTGGATTGCTGTGAGAAGTTGCAGGAGGGGGAAGGGCATGGCTTTCGATGTTGTTTTTCGGTCTGGAGCGCGCTAGTTGTTTTTGAGGGATCATTCGGAGCACGGAATTAGAGCAATTGATTAAAAATCGGGACGACCAATGTAAAAATATTTTAATTTTGTTTAGCATGTCCTGATTGTTGATAAACTTATTGATATATTACTGTATCACGAAGGGAGGCATGAAATAGGAAGGGGACTTGAGCGAAGTAGCCTTAGGTTGGCATTCGGGCTGTAGGTTTGGAAAGATAAATAGGGTGTTTCAACTCAAAATGAGACATTAGAATCAGAATTTTAGAAAAATCATCACAGAAAAGCTGTGCTCTTCCTTCTCAAGCTAGTATGTTATAGGTTGCTAAACAAAGAACAGCTCAGCTCCTGGCCCTTATAAAATTCGATGATTGTGGATTTGTAAATGTTTCTTCGAGGGCTGATCGTCTATTTTTACTTTCAGGAGCGTTTCAATGATAACGGCCAGTAGCTTGTTATGAACACAATAGCAACTTCATTCAGGGGTCCGAAGCGGCTGATTCAGCGAGAAATCAGCCAAGCAGCCGCAGATAGATTCGTATTATCATCCCACAGGGAGAAATAATCTAATGAAGTTTGATGTTTTTCATTTTCTAGACAAATCTGAGCTGAAAAGACCTTAAAACAACTATGAGCAACAGAAATCCTTTGCCTTTTGAGGGGTCATTTCATATGTAAGTATGCAATTGTATTTTGGAAAATGTAGGAGTGACATATCAAAAAAAAAAAAGGAAAGTCAATTTTGGTCCCAGTTCATCATACTTCGCTAGGTTCGTTGATGGCCTAAGGCTTTGGATTTCACTGCTGGTGATTATGAGTACATTAACATTCGCAAAAATAGTTTCTCAAATAAAAATGGCTCATTTCTTAAGTTCATTTTTTCCTTAAACTATATACGGTGATTTGATTAATTTTTTTTTTAGCTTAATTCGATGTTTCAGTATGAGCTCAATAAGTTGCCAGCAGGAACTAACTGGATTCTTTCATCCTCAAATAGCTAGGAGGTTCATTATATAGTTAAATGAATTCGATGACCAGGCATCTTTATGAATGGAATAATAATAAATGCATGAAATTTCTATTTAAAGAGTAATTATGTAAAAAACTCATAGTAGTAGGTATTAATGTTTAAGCTAATCTAAAGGATCATAAGCGGAGAGTTCAATTCCAACATGTAACGAAGGAAACGCAGGATTATAATTATCTTGCATCACTTTCTTCCTCTTCTTCGGCTTAAAGATAGAGTCAGATTGTATTTTCGTCTGCATCATTTTCTCTTCCTCCTGGTGCTGATACTGCTCTAGAAGGACCGGATCAGAAGTGTAATCCACTAATTTATTAACCATAACAAGTCCATTCAGCATGACTAGTCCGTATGCAACATAGTTGAAGATCAAGTCCAGAAAGTCAGCTTCTAAGCTTCCAATGAGATGGAATAGAACTATCTCGATGATAAGAAGCGACATGGTCCAGAAACAAATAAAACAAGCTTTTAGCTGCCATTCTTTGTGCTCAGATCGTGCACACGCGTTCAACAGACCTCGCCATTCCCACCAGAGATAGCAGGCTGCAAGCGCCAAATAGATTCTTTTGAAAACACCGGCCCGAAGCACATGATCATGATTGAGATGACCGGAGACTAGGCTGTACCCGATTATTAGAACCGTTAGAAAAAGATTCAGACCGTTCGCCAACAAAATCGTGTTGGATATTCGATTGCCTTTGAATTCGTGCATGTAATTCTTTTCTTCATGGATACTTAGACTATTTGAATTTACCATCTAAGTGTCAATCAACAGCCGAATTAAATAGAGAATATTATTACTGCAGCAACTCCGCATTCCAAATTCGATTAGAATAACGTACTCAACTTGCCTCAGCCAATTGCTTTGAAGATAAATCTTTGCTTTCTTAGCATAGAATTCCACTAGACTCGAATCTGATGAAATTACGACAAAAATATATAGAGGAGATGAGGAAAAAAGTGATCTCTTGAATGTTGAAGATTCCAAGAGAAGCTGTTCCTCTTCAAGAAAACGATAAATTGAATAGATCTCTTCCATGGCCAAAATAAAAAAAAAACACAAGGAAAGAAGTATCTGGTCGGCTTTAGTTTGACTAAAACGACCCTATATATACGGTATTACAAAAATTATCTGAGAATTTCTCTAGATCGCTTATATTTGATACATTGGCCCTTATGTATATCCATCATGACCTACGAATTCCTAACCTGATTTGATTTGAACTTGCTTGGGTTTGAAGAAGTCGAAGTCCTCTCCGGAAGATCATCGAAGCTCACTTTTTTCTTCATTTTCGGAGCCCAAGGATTTTCAATAGAATCTTTTCTCACGGGAGATGGCTTTAATTCTACTGATGATCCCAGATCACTTTCTTGATTCTGGAGCACCTGAAGTTTGAAAAGTGATTTTTTATTCAGCTTTTGCGGTACTAGATCTCCGAGAGAATTTATTGAATCTGACGATTTGTTAAGCGACTGTTCATCGAATTTTTTCAGCGCTAAATGATGCTTTAAGCTCTTGCCCTGAGCTTCAAGCCGACCAATACCTTTCAAGATATTTGAAATATTATTTGTAGAGTTCTTGGCTGGTTTCTTTGGCTCTTCATTCTTTTTCGATGAGCTGCTATTTTTGCTGGTTGGAGTAGATTCGTTGCGAATTTTAGGTGTTTCATCTTGGGAGATGATATCCTCTTGATATATTTGATTCATATTTTCCTCGGAGACCTTCATGCCAAAAGTAAAAGTCCTTTCAAGTCGTTTTTCTGGGCGATTTGAGGCATTTTCGAGGTGTTTTGTTGTATCCGGATTTGGTGTTATTATGTAAGGAGAGCGCTGAGTAGGCGAAAAATCCTCAGCTGGCTCCTCAGTTTCCAAAGTGATCTTCTCGCATTGTATTCGAGGTGGGCTCTGAAAGTTAATTTCTATGTCTTCAGTCTTTAGGTTCTCGATGGGAATAGTGATTTTCTTCTCAGGAATTGGAGGAACTTCCTTTTTTCTATGTTTTCTGAAAAAGCATTTT
>ENA-UOTX01000275-UOTX01000275.1-compost-metagenome-genome-assembly--contig:-NODE-275-length-57627-cov-12.299652_pt1 | contig 57627 bp, 36 predicted proteins | sample MGYA00238143_ERZ746982 | MGnify/ENA primary metagenome ERZ746982 (study PRJEB28758, sample SAMN06268862) | compost metagenome | isolation source: single cell | place: USA: California, Emeryville, Joint... | reverse complement strand
ATTGATGTCTGTAAGCAGATTCGAGACCGTCTTTTGGATGTTATCAATCATAAGGAGCTGTCCTTCATGCTTTCCGCTACCTCGTCCTTGCAGAACTATACTCACATTGCCTCTCAGTAGCTTCAGCTTGTTCCAGCCGAGCAACGTCATGTCCATTCGCAAATTGCTGCCTTTCTTGTAAATTTTATACGTATCACTTGGAGTAAGCTTCTTAACAAACGGGATATATTTTGAATCGCATTCCCAATTAATCTCGAAGCTAAAGTCTGGAGTCTTCTCCAAGATATCCATAATCTCTGCTTTCGAATGGTCCCAGCGCTGGACCGTCTGATGATGATTGACAACCAACAGAATCCTCAAAATCGCCTTCTGCTTGTTGGAGATAGCTTCTTCCATCGGCGTTCGTGTATATGGGATGCATCGGTGCTTCGGATCCGCGCCATGGTCAGCAAGAATCAGCACGATATCTTTGCGGTTAAGCTTCACCGCAAGCATGAGTGGAGTCAAACCTGAGGGGTCTGCTTGCTCGATGCTGCAGTAAAAATTCGAGGAGGTCGAACCCGTGCATAATTTCCTAATCAACGGCAAGTTCGAATCAAATATCGCCTTATGTAGAGGATAATCATCAGCATGTGGTGACGGTAAGCTTATTCCATAAATGAAGAGATAGATCCTTTCATACATCGGCACAAGGGATTTTTCATTCAATTCGGAGGGTCGCGGGAGATCGCGTATTAATTTCCAGACCTCCGATCCGTATTTGCGGAAGTAGTCCTGGGACATGAGATCCTGACCGAAAAGCTTCAAAAAACACTTGTAGCATTCGGCTTCCTCAAAGAACGTAAGAACCCGGCTTTGGTTTTCGGATTTGAGTTGAGCAGCAACCGACTTCAAGAGATTGATCATGTTTTCTAGTCGTTTGAGAATTTGCTCGGCCTTGTAGAAATTAGTATGGATTTTTTTGTTCACGATGCAAAAACATTGGAAGTTAGATATGTATTTCAACGTTATCAACCGAGAGTTCGTGAGGTTTGTGGTCATTTGAAGCGAGTCCACAGCTTTTGAGTTGCTTTGGATGAATTGGAATTCTTCTTCTAGCTTCGTTGTAAGAAATTCAGTGATATAGGCTAATGAGGCTATCGTTATCTGTCGCAGAGAACCACCCAGCGATGATAATGTGGAGGTGTTAAACGATTTAAGAGTGGGAGGATCTGATTTATTGTTTTTCCGGTGAGTGGCAGAAGGGTTCGTGCTAGGTATAACGCTAACATTTTTATCTTGGAGTTCCAATACAGTTGCTGGGTTGATGCACTTAGGGTGGTTACCGACCTCTTGGAGATGTTTGCCAAATAGGTTCTCTTTCATGTTGTCAGTTGGTTTGTTCATTCAATTTCAACAACAACGATCTTCGCGTTTTGAATTGGTTAAGAAGAAAGAGTTAATTTCAATTATTTTGAGTTTAGCAACCGTCGCTGCCTCTATTTCAAATTTATTTGTTCGGTCAAGTATTCAGAAAATTCCTTTAATTCGTAAAATAATCGAAGTTGTTAACTGTAACTAAGACTCTTTGATGCCAAAAGGATTTACGACTAAGATAGCATATTCGTGAGACATCTACTGAGAGAAGGACGTAACCAGGTGTTAATTCCCTCGAAAGCAGCCGTTCTCGAAACTCTCTTGAAAAAATTCCAAAAAAGAAGAAGGTTGTAATAAAGTTTAAATTCCAGTGAAAGCTATAACTCATATGAAATAGAGGATCTTATTGAAATAGGAAAATGGTTTTGGGGTTTAATTCAATATGTAGATATGAAGGTTAACTGCTTTCATTAAAGATTAAAAATAAATTCACTGGGCTAGGTGATCGTGAAATTTGCAAATAGGGTATCTAATGAAATTTTATCAATTGTGCATAAGAAAGTATTCGTCACATTTATAAAAAGTGACCCATGCAGAGAAGAGAAAAAAAGAAACGTTTTATAAATTCACAAAGATACTGAAATTGTAAATGGATTTAAGAACACTTGAATTTTGTGTTCTAATGTTAACTCAACGCAGAACACTCCAAGAACATGATGAGGAAAGTCGGAAGTTAAGCTCTATCTCACATATTTCTCCTTCATTTTGCTGACTCTGATACTCTGATTCAAAATACAATGCTCAGTGAGCTATTGGACAAAAAAAAACCTCAAATGTCTGTTAAACTCATGCAAGAATAAGTACCTCTTGTTCTTTCTGAATTCTCTCTTTTTCAATCTGAATTGCGCTTTCTAAGATCTGAGACTTGTCATAACCTCGCTTGAATGCGCTGAAACTTTGATTAACCTTGAAAGCTTTCGGAGTTGAATTTAAACTTGATGGTGACTGTGAGCCAGAACTATTGTACCTTTATATATTTACCAATTGTAAGATTTATTTTCCGAAAAAGGTTGTATTACTCAAGAAGGAACTTTTTCTTAGGAGATGAATACGCTGGCTTCAACTCCTGGCTAAGATTTCTGCCATACCGGTTTTCACTATTTGAGCTCTCGAAAGAACTATCAAGTCTTGGGTGTTTTGAAGTGCTTTGAGATTTCTTTTCGTTTTCTGAGAGCAGTAGATAGGGCCTATTGCGCACTGGCCTGCATAATATTTCAACAGAATTTGAGAGAATAATTTACTCTTCTTCCTGCACTCTCATAAGCCGTGGATTTGCTCTAAAGTTTGTTCCAAGCCCTTGCTCTTCTTTGCCATTCGTTTTCAAGCTAAAACTATCATCTTTCCCTGATAAATTGTCAAGGTTGTATTTCTCCAATTTTTCAAGGAACGATTGCGGAGGGTGGCTTTTCTGGATGTGCTGAGAAGGAGCCTTCCGTCTTATGCCTTGATAAGAGCCTATAAGTGATTAAGATGCAATCTTATTAGCATTTCTACTAAGCAACGCCTCTGGCTGAGTTGGTAACTCCCGAACCTTCAGCGGTGTTTTATTAACTATCAACAAATTCTCCAAGTTTTGGTGATTTGCTTCTTTCCAAGGGCCAGGACCTTTTAGGTATTTTTTCTCTGAAAACAGTAAGGTAATTAATTGCCTTGATTTCATTCTCTATACTATACTTTCTTCCCCATTTTCAGTTGAGACATGATCCGGCATTGAACCAGACCTTGCAACAAATTTATGCTCTATAGGAGCTTCTGTCATCAATGATATATCTTTCATTGAGCTTCTTTTATTGTGGCTTGGACCGTCTCTAGCGTCTTTAGCTGTGAGCTTGATGCAAAGATCACTAATTCTTTGTATCGCTGAGTTCAAAATCGTCTTTTCTTTGATGCATTTTGTTCTACTGAGTAGAATCTCGCATTTATTTATTGTATCTTTGAAAGTGGTTAATATATCATTCTCAATTCGCTTCATTTCGGCTTCTGTCAGGACGGTTATATGGTGATCTGTGCTCAGCCAATAGTCTAACAGGTCGAGACAATCGTCGAAACTCAACACCACTTTCTGAACGTCAAATGTCCCAGTAACTATGAACGTGAAAAGGAAGTTCAGTTTTTCAACATTTTAGAGGCTTTACCAAAGCCGCGTCGGTTTGCTAAAAATTCAGAGCAGACTTTGAACAATTTTTTATAAATTTCCGTGCTTTGAAAGCAGTCTTGCTTATTTTCCAAAATAAAGAGACCTTCAACGCCTTCCATATGAAAAATTGCCTCGAAGAAAGGCAATACATCTTGTATCCCGATTAATTTCTCCTCGATCACTCGGAGGTTGAATTCTTCTTGGATTTTGAGTTGGTTCTTACTGATGTACAAATTAAGTTGCTTTTTGTTTGATTCATAATCTGTAAAGGAAATAATATAGTGGTTAGTGAATAGAGTCGGACCGTCTTTAATACTTGCTGGTAGCTCATTTGTGAGTCGAAAGAGCAAGCTTTGTTGCTTGGAAATGAAATTTTTGACTTGAGCAAATCGCTTTTTTTCTTCCATTAAGCACTTTGCGTCTTCAAATCGGATCCATTGCTTGAATACATTGAAGGAAGACTCAAAAGTGATGTGACTGATAATTCATTGCGTATTAGATAGAGAAATGAGGGATAACTATTGTTACTCAAAATCAAAATCTGGAGGCATATCTTTATTCTCCTTTTGGATCCAGGCTTTGGCCGGTTCTGTATCGAGGAGTAATCTTAGTCCCCAGCAAGTTAAAAGCTGAGGAATTTTCTCAGGTTTCAGCTGCTTGTTTTCAGCTTCCACTAAAAATATTCGCTTGAGCTGTGGACGGAAATTTTCAACTCTTTTAAGAACGCCTCTGTATTTCGTACTAAAAAGAATAAGAACAAATTTTGTTGGCATGCTACCTTCCTTGCGCGATCGACATGACAGCCTTTGGTAATTAGATTAAAAAAAGTTGATTAATCTAACTAATAAAATCATGTGCTCGACTAATTCTTTCAATTTTATTAAAGTTACTGACAAAAATTATAAAAAATGCCCCAATTCTTTAACGATCCACATGAGGCTCGTTACATTAACGAACTCTCACGACTTCATTCGATTCAACTCTGATATATTATTTAGTTAAATATCTTTAAACATTAAACTCTGAGAAGCATGAATCTATGCGTATCATCGAAAAAAAGTGCTTATTCACAGGCTTTTTATCCACTATCAACAAAATTAATTCTTTTGCGTCGCGGGCTCCTTTTATGCATAAATTCTTTCCATTTCAAAGACGTGTGTTCAATTCAAGGAAGGAAGTTATGCTCTCTACAGTCCACTCTCGAAACAAATTATTTTTGGAGAATTATGCTGTGTCTCCAGTTTAGTAATGGCGCGTTGTTAACATTTTGACAAAGTTCTGTAATTTCACCGCTGCCAAAAATAACTAAGATAAATAAAACAACCTAGCCGTAAACAGCTAAGATTTACTAGGTTCTGAGAAAGAACAATTTTATTGGTTTTGCCAAATATTTGTTGCTAAACTTAAATTTTTAAAATTTTTATCTATTTTTCGAAAAAGCCCTACGAATCAATTTGAAAACTATCGAATATTGATCCTTCCTCCTGAATGGATGGGAAAACGAATGGTGTGAGGAGTAAGCTATTATCATATGGTCATCTAAAAACAATTGAAAATCTAAGTAGGGGATGATCTCTATTAAATGAAGCGGAATTATTCCTCTGGAAATCAGAGTGAGATACTCTGAAGTAAAAGATAATTACACCTAATATACAATTAAGTTGATGAAAGTGAAAAGCCAAACTTTGGGTTATCTCATCAAATTGGTCCTATCACACAACAGAAAATATCCGAAGATGATCAAAATTTTTTGCTAAGCTATCTTTTAACCTTTGTCGATTGAGAGTGAGCATAAATAAGAAATTAGAATAGTTCGTTTTTATCGCTATTATACAATGACTTCTCATTCAACCTTCTATTGCATATCACACAGAAATGTAAACTCTTTGAGATATAAAAACTGAATCAGAGTGTTTAGAAACTTCAAGAAATTTATCGATGACACGAATTCAAACTAAATTGAACGCTGAAGATGATTTTACTGAACCGACCCTCCTTAATCGCCAAGGGTCAGTTAACGAGATTTTTTGGGGCATTTGACTTTGAACCATTAGAGCTCCTCAACTTTGATCAGCGAATTCGACAAAGCTAGGCGCCTCTCTCTCTAAGAAAAAAATTCCCATTACATCATCATTTTCACTCAGATTGGAAAAAAAAAAACTATATTGTCATTGCTAATTTCGTGGTAATCCTTCGATCTTTTATTGAAAGATTTGATATTCAAACAAACTCAACAAATTTGTTAGAATCAGAAAGATCTTGATTTTATAGTGGACCCCCCGAATCCAGTTGGAAATGGAAAACAAAAAACTAGTATTGGGACATTGGAACTGCCAAGGATATGGACATGCAACAAGGCTTCTACTCGCTTATCATGGTGTAGAATTCGACGAAATCATTTACGTAGAAGATGATGAATGGTTCAAAAGGGATAAGCCAACATTAACTACTCCATTTCCAAACCTGCCCTATATCAAGGATGGTGATTACGTGTTAACTGAGGCTGCAGCAATCCTTCAGTATGCCGCTCTCAAAACTGGAAAAGAAGAACTACTCGGCAAAAACCATGTTGATTCAATCACAGCAATCCAGCTAATGGGTGTTCTGAGAGATCTTTTGAAAGAGGTAATCGATTTGGCAGCCAACAAGGACTTTGAGAATGTCAAAGATAAAGTACTCGAAGAAAAAATCGCTCCTTACTTCGAAAAACTCTCGAAAGCATTAGGAGAGAAAGAATACTGTCTCGGTTATTTGACTTATGTTGATTTCCAGTTAGCCTATCATTTCGATGTTGCTCAGAGAATCAACGCGGAAACCATGAAGAAATGGCCGAACTTGGTGAAGCACCATGATAGAATCTACAGCAATGAAGGGATCCAAGCCTACAGAAAGTTGGAAATTTACCAAAAGTACTTTGAGCCGCCAGGTTATATGGCTTGGGCTGGAGAAGAGCTTATTTAATGAGTAGATGCTCTGACTTGTCATATGACATCGTAATAAATTCATAATCTATAACAAGAGAGAAATCCCTTTAAAAAAATTGAGCTGATTAAGCAAAATTCGTTATGGATAGTTTAGGTGTCAAATTAGAAGTAGCAAATTTCACCAGATATAATTTTTTTTTTTGATAGAGTCATGATGCGAAGTCTTTGCCAAATTAGGCTGGCTCATCTTTTCAAATCAAGGAGAACGGAGGGTTAACCAAAAGAAAGCATCACAGAAAGTAATTTTCTTGGGGTAAAGCTAAGAAATTTGACGAATTTTCAGTACGAGCTTGAACCAATTAAAACAACCTTAAGATTCAGAAGATTTCTCGAATCTGTTTTGCAAATGGAAAACAAAAAATTGGTTTTCGCATACTGGAACTGCCAAGCATTAGGCCATCCAACAAGGCTTCTGCTGGCATATCACAATGTCGACTTCGATGAGATCATTTACGAGGAAGATGACGATTGGTTCAAAAGAGACAAACCAACATTGAACACTCCATTTCCAAATCTCCCTTACATCAAAGACGGTGATAACATCGTGACCGAGAGCTCAGCTGTCATTCAATACGCTGCTCTGAAAACCGGCAAAGAAGAATTGCTCGGCAAAAACCACCAAGATGCCATCACAGCAGCGCAAATTGCTGGGGTCCTCAGAGACCTCTTGAAGGAGATCTTTACTTTAGCTTCCAATAAGGAGTTCGCGACGGTCAAGGACAAGGTCCTTGAAGAGAAAATTGCTCCTTTCTTTGATAAGCTCTCAAAGGCATTGGGAGAGAAAGAATACTGTCTCGGCTATTTGACTTACGTTGATTTCCAATTAGCTTACATCTTTGACGTTGCTAAGAGGATTAATGCAGAAACGATGAAGAAATGGGCGAACCTCGAGAAGCACCATGACAGAATCTACGGCAATGAGGGAATCCAAAAGTACAGAAAGTCCAAGAATTATCAAAAGTGCTTTGAACCGCCAGGATATTTGGCTTGGGATGGGGAAGAAACGATTTAATAGGTGAAAATCTTTCCTTCTAAGCTTTATATCAAGAGTAATTTCGTATTAACTAAGTCCTATACTATAATAAACAGCAAATTCCAGAGAAAATTTTTCTGAAATCAAATAGAAATATAAAATGTGTAGTAGCGTAGTATATGCAAACAAACTGACGGTAGCTAAGCAGCCTTGATCGGATCACGACTATCATTTGTGGTTGAAATTAATATGAGAATCTGAAATCAGTATGAAGAAATCTATGGTTTTGATTATCTGGCTTACTTGAGTTTTCGATTGGCTCATCAAGTTGATGCGCCTCAGAGATTAAATGCGGATACAATGACAAAATAACTACTCTTAGTGCTGCTTTCTGACAGAACCTACAAGAGTGGAACCGATCAAACTTATAGAATCTCTAAAAATTTTCTAAAGTACTACATTCTTCTACTCTCTTACTAAGTTGGGTCATCAAAGGAGGGATTCTTTCATGAATTTATAGTCCCTTCTTCATGTCTAAGCTATTAAGGCTATTTAGAATCCATAAATATAACAAACTAAGTCAAATATCACTCAGATTTTAAATAATCATTTAATTTTCGGTAAGAATATCTTAACGCAGATGACCGGAAAAAAACTTTATATAGTGATTGCAGTAATCGTCGTGCTCGTGGCATGGTACATCGCTGGTAAAAGAGTTAATTCCTTTCATATCTCACACTAAAACAGTCCATAGAAAGCAAGCTGACGTGGTTTATCCAGTTACAAGCTGCGCTTCCTTGATGCAAGTTAATATAACCGGCATTGGAGGACCCGGTAGCAAGATAACTGGAGCACAGGAAACCTCCTCTTTCGGTGTCTCAGTGTGCACGGTCAATGGGACCCTCGCACCTGCCGTTAATTTCCAAGTCACCCTACCGATGAAAACCTGGACGCAACGTTATTTGCAATGCGGTTGCATGGGTCTTTGCGGCATGATTATGCCCATGTCTTTTGCCTCTGACGGATGCAAAGTCTTCTTTGAAGGCGGCTTTGCTCAGGCCGCAACGGATATGGGACATTCTCAAAACGACCCTGATTCATGGGGCGAAGATCCTGAAAAAAGAGCCGATTTTGCCTACAAAGCTCAGCATATCACAGGCCAAACCGCTCGCTTGCTCATCAAGACTTTCTACGGTCAGTCAGAAAAGTACAGCTACTTCAATGGATGTTCTGATGGTGGTAGAGAAGCTCTGATGCAAGCAGAGCGATATCCAGGAAATTTTGATGGAATTATCGCTGGAGCCCCAGCTATGCTGTTCCAAGTGCAAAACACCCTTTTCCACGGATGGCAAGCTCGATCGAATACAGATGCGAACGGCAGTGTCATCTTACTGTCCGCTAAATTGCCGATCATTGCTCAGGCCGTGCTTGCTGCTTGTGATACTTTGGACGGTGTGAAAGACGGTCTCATTTCCAACCCTGCTGCTTGCAAGTTTGACCCTGCCACTGTTCAATGCCCTGCTGGCACAACCAACACTTCCCAATGTCTAACTGCCACTGAAGTGGAAGTAGTCCGAAAGTTGTACGCAGGTCCACAAGATATCCATACTGCAGCTTATCTTACTGCCGGACAACCCCTTTATGGCTCAGAGATGAATTGGGATGGAGTCTACGTTGCTGCTCAACCTAACGACACTCTATTTAGTGTTTCCATAGCATTGCCAGTCTTGCGATACTTGGCGTTCCCCGTCTCAATGCCTAATTTCACTATCAATGATCTGCAATTCACTCAAGAAACACTCAACGCCCTTCGTCCACGACATCATTTATTCGATGCTACAAACACGAAAATGCAAGAATTCTTCAAGGCTGGCCGCAAACTGATCTTGTGGCATGGTATGGCCGATCCACAAATCTCTCCATCAAATACCATTTCTTATTATCACGCGCTGATTCGTGATCTCGGACAAGAAGTCGTTAGTAACTTCACTCGCTTGTATCTGTTGCCAGGAATGTCTCATTGCTTCGGTGGTAATGGTCTGAACTCACTGGATCTTCTCACTCCGATGATGAAATGGGTTGAAGAAGGTACAGCTCCGTGGGAAATTATGGCTTCAAATGCCAGTCAACCTCTCCCTCCTGGTCCTCCTCCTGGACCTGGAGGGCAGGGTGGCTTTCCTCCTAAGAAGCAAGGAGGCGGTCCTCCTAAGCCACCAGGTGGTATGGCCGCTCCACCTTCGTCAGGACCAACTATGACACGCCCTCTCTACCCATATCCCTTTACATCGCAATATATCGGAGACGGCAGTATCTATGATGGGACAAACTGGAGACAAGGTCCTCCTTTGGAGTACATGCCAACCCGAAATTGGTACGGCGCAGATCTGTTCGGACCCTATAATTTCACAAATTATTAATATTCAATAAAAAGGCAAGAACGAAAAATGCTGGACATCACACTACGCTCGTGAAGGAACCGAAATAATTATATCAAAAATCTATATATATATCTTATCTTGCCTCTAATAAAAAGAAATATTCTTAATCAAAGATCATCTCAATTAAAAAATATGAAATCACAACAAACTGAAAGAACAGAGATCAATGAATCGCTCGCTTTTGAACAAAACCCTCTATTAATCCACAGTAGATCGCATGTATTCCCATTTTAGAGGAATATCCTTAAGAAACTTTTAAGTGACTTTCAAGTACAGTCCAAGTTCAAATAAATTTAATTCAAGGGTCAAATTTGGCTGACATGATAACTTTATTCAAAGCATGCTCACGGACAGCATCGAGAGCAACTTGTGTAATAAATACGATGGCTATGCTTCATGGGGTCCCTATCAACCAATTCAGCACAGAAAAAATCTTTGCGAAACAGAATAATCTGCACCAGCAGACAGCTGACTGGAGAAATTATAAAAACTTCGAGGACATTGCTCGGGATTATAAGCTGAAATTGATAAAAAACAAAGGCACGCCTGACAAAATCGGTTTCACAAATCCTTCTTCTGCAAATCAGTATTTTTCTCTCATCCAAAATGTCCAACAAAATTTGAAATCATTCAAACCTGACTCACCAACCCAAACAGAAGTGCTCAGTCATATTTTCAGTGATTTGGCACAAAATATCGGATTTCTACTCATCCATTCCGAAGACTCTTCAGTTGGAAGTCAATTACCTGTTCAGTTGGCTCAATTGATAAAGGAAAGTTGGAAAAGTTGCAAAGGAAGAAATATGCCCTCAGTAAAAGAATATATAGCATTGGTGGCCCTTAATCCTCAATTTATGAGCAGCTTGCTGAAATATTCTCTTTTTGAAGAAGCCAAAGAAATTTTACATGAATTCTGGGAGAAAGAATCAGAAACTAAACTGCGAAATACTCTCAAAGGTCTCACGTTTGTGGACTCTATAGCATTACTGCAATTGGAATCATCGAAAATTACACCCATCCTTCATGAGCTGATCGTTGAGCGCTGCGAAAAATTTACGAATTTTATGAACTATATTCATACTCTCAAAAGCTGCCCGGAGGCTTCTAATGAAATTCTGAGCCGGGCTGCAAGTATCTTCAAAATTCATCTTGGAAGCCAGAAATTAGGTTTAGCGAATATTGAATCGGTTTATACGGCAGCTAATGTATTACAGAAACATCAATCCGTTTATGCTGAAGAACTGTCAAAGTACCTAAATTCGGTTATCCGCGAAGACTCTCCAAAACCGATAACTAAATCTAATCTTGAAACAATCCTCGCTCTGCTAAGCGAGTCTAATCGTCGCTCTGAAGAGAAAGAGACAGTTCTTGAGAATATCAATGTAGTTCTTGAGAGATATTTGTATACAGCTGGCAACGAAATTTCCTCTATTGCTCTATTGACCATATTAAATCTCATAGTAGATACACCACAAAACCAAGCGACCTGCGAGAAGATTTTAAAACAGCTTGAGCCTATCCCTGCCACCCGAGTGATCCTCGAGGAAATCAACGAGCTCGACTTCGAGAACGTGTGCCAAATTGCAAAGTTATTTAGCAAAAAACTTTACCGACTCAAGGGTGCGTTTTCCAACCTTTCCAAAAGAGAATTAGGCATGATTCAAAAAGCTCAATTTGAACGCAAAGTTATCATGGCGTGGATCATGGAACCATTTATCCCCTCTGAGATCAAAGAAGAAATATTTAGTCATCTAAATGCGAAATCAATCTCCAATACGAATAATCCAACTTTATTCTCAACATATTTCTCTTTAGCAAGCAGGCTCCCGAATGTGTCATTATTCAATCAGCCAAATCATATTCTGAAAAGAATGCTTGAGATATCTTCAAGAGAGCTTTCAGAGACGTTCCATGAAGTTTTTATTAACGAAATTTGCACCTATCTAACCAAACCAGTTGCTTCAACAGAGACTGATCGTAATGGCGTCAATAATCAGACCACAAAACTAAAGGAGCTGCTTGATAGGACTTTTCATAATCGGAAAAAAGATTGGGAAGACTGGCTGAGGAAGAATTACAGCGAAATGCCACTCTCCCTGCTTACAAGTCTTTTCTATCAACTCTTAGCTATTGGAGGACTTTCTTACGAGTTTTCATGTCAATTACAAGATCACCTTTGTAAAAGAATCCCGAAGATGAGCCACTACGAATTCTACCCCTTGCAAAAAGCACTCATTTATGACAGTATTCAAGGGTACTTTGCCGACGAAATCGTTCACAAGTTGAGAAACGAATTAGCGAACCCATATTTCCTGAATAATGCTATCGATTTTCTTTCGTATGAACTCAGGAAGAACAAACAAAAATTTGAGCATTACAACGAGTTCTACTCCGAAATTTCAAACGCACTAAAGCAGGAAGCTCCAATGGTGTGTGTTTTCAAACTTTCGAGATGTCTCCTTTTCCTTTCAAAATGGACTGAAGATGTCCAAGTGTTTTTAGATGTGTTCAAGCGCAAAATAGAGGATTTCAGTGAATTGGAAGCCCTTGACAACTCCAAACTTCTCACTGTTTACCTTGCGATGCGCACATTTCTCCCTGATTCCGGCTCAGTTGTTCAGCACTTCGAAATGAAGATTATCCCACGTCTATCCGAGCTACAAAAACCAGACATTTGGTCTTGTTTCTTTGGGTTAGTGCTCAACTTGCTCAACCTAGACACGCAAAATCCCTTATTTAGAAAGCTGCTGACAATTTTAACAGAGGAGAGCTTCTATTCAATCGAAGGGAATGGCAAAAACAGAAGCAACAACCCAGATGTGAAAAAGATAGATATTGGGCTTTATTCAAGTATTCTCTTCCACCTAAGTTTGCTTGATGACTCTGAATGTCACGCGTTCATCAAGAAGCAGGTTCCTACTATTCAGACGCTACTTAGTGAGAATGCACTTTATCCATCGAAAACAAGCGATAAAAAATCGACGAAAATTTGGGAATTTATCACGGACCTCGCGCTCAATCAACAAATGGAAGCGTTATATCTGCTGAAATATGCTGGTATTGAGGAATGTGGGCCAGAAGTTGAAAAGGCGCTCTTGCAAATCAAAGAGAGCTATAATCGAGTCCCGATCTACAAATCCGAATTCAACTCCTTCTTTGAAGTTGGTCTTTATCATTCACTCACTACACAGCTCTTTGCTGGAGAAGAAGTGGTGAAGGAGTATTGGATTCCTCCGTTTTACGCCGATTTCTATGTGCCGAAGCATCAGTTGGTTCTGGAATGTAATGGAAGACAGCATTACTACTTTGGAACGGAAAAGCTAAAGCTTCCTGGAGAAAAGAGAGCGTTTTTACTAGAGAAAATGGGATATAAAGTTTTAAATATTTCTGTTGACGAATGGAACAGAATTAAAGTAGATGAAAGAGTAGACTATCTCAAAGAAAGACTTAAATTGCTCGGTATTCATATTAGCAATTGATTGATTAGAGAGAGTTGCATCAATTTTAGAAGTCTTAGATTGCATTTAACGTACTAAATTGTGGTGATTGCGAATTTGTTGGAGAATAGATAAAAACATGGATTGCTGTCTTGAAATTTTCAGACTCGATGATTATTTCTTTTGTGAATCGATTGGAAATATGATGGAGATATAAATCTGAATATTTGTCATAGGTGTTCTGTGCTGGCTAGCTTCCAACAATAATTTTGAATGAGTGAGATGAAAAGGAGTTGCTGTGTAGATAGAACATGTCAATCTCTTGATAATTAGTTTCTTTAATTTTTAGCTAATAAGCTATTCTCAACTCTTGTTACTGTTAGGAATGAATTAAGTAATTTATCAATGAAAAACAGTATTAATGCTGCTAATAAGTATCATTTAGATGTATCACCTAAGGAGAACCGAAAGGATTTTTAAGTTTAAGCTGTTTGCAGATGTGTGATATCGCTTTATAGAGTGCATTATATTTCCGATTAAACTCTTGATCCTGCTCTGAAAATAACCCCGCCAAATCTTCACTCAGCTGCTTGAACCCTGTCTCCAAATGGCTCAGCTACAACAACAACCGAATGACTCACTACCAACAAGAAAGCTTACCTTCTTCAAGATCACTTTCTTCTCGCCGCTGATCGTCGCAATTGCCTTCTCAAAATCCGTTATCATTCCAGTCGAAGTTTGCTTATGCATGGATGCAAGCTCTTGCAAATTCACCTTTAATCCGATCATTCTCTATACCTAATATCAACCACAATTACTTGAAATTCTTTGTGCATTCCAGCGACTGATTTCTCCAGCTCCTTTATTTTTTGCTGATTCTCGGCGCACAGGTTCAGAGAATTCTGCGAGTCTATCCTAACAGCCTCTTTCAAAGCATTTACATGATTTCGTGACTCATTAATCCGCGCTTGGACTTCTTGAATCAAAATTTGAGTGTTCTCTTCAAGTTCATTCATTCTCTTGTGTGTATCGTTTACTCCAGCGCCAACTATATTGATTTTCTTCTCTAACTCAATTAAATTCTCGTGAGCCTTTTCGTTCTCCAATGTCATTTGCTCGATTAAGTTGGTATTACTATTCACGGCCGCTTTGAGCTTATCAAAAAGCGCTCTATGTTTTCGATCACATTGTGTTAGAAAAATAACTGTTCTATCAAGCACCTGTTATCTTGCTTCGAGTTTTCGAGTACAGTTTGCACAAAGACCTGTTGCTCATCGCATTTCTCGTCAATCATTCGGAGTCTCTCTTTGACATCTCTTTTGCGTGAGTTTTGTAAATTAAGGATGAAGTCGAGAGCTTACTGCTCCAAAGTGAGCCTTGCTAGTTTTTCGTCTTGTCTGCTATTGTGAATCTGGTACATCTGCGCGTTCAGATCGTCGATTCGCTTATTGATTCCTGTATTTGTGTCTTGGAACTCAGTAAACAAATCTGTCTTTATGTTGTCAAGCTCTTCCATCACTTTCACATTTATGAAGGTCTTTTTTCATAAATTATGAGTACTTTTCTGGATGCTTTGAAAAATACCACATCAGCTAAGGTGTTGAATGCTTTTCTTAGTGCTTTGATCTGCGTACTGAGAAGATTGTAGTGCTGGAGAAATTCAAATCGAGTGATAATGCCACTGAGGTTACCTTTGAACTGGCCTTCTCTATCTGATCTTGATGTTCATGCTCTTGTTGGATCTCCATTCGAAGCTCCTAAATAGTTTATAAAAGGCACTATTCTATTGGTTTCGAGGGTACGTTAACTGCTTCAGAAAGGCGAACTACTCTTTCTTTGATAAACGAAGAACTCGAAGACTAAAACTCAAATAAATGATATTTATGCAGGTTATTTACTTCGTTCCTCTGCATTTTTGTCGGAGATGGACTTGCTCTTTTCATTTCTGATGATATGTATATTCGTAACAGCTAAGATATTTTTATTTGATTTGTCAATAAAATTTATCCAAAAGATATTTAGAATGCAATATTATTCAATCGAGACTGAAGAAATCAGTTTCGACTCAATATCTTCTTCAAGATTAATTAGTAGAATTGATCGCGTAGAAAGAGAGCATCCTGTCTCCAAATGACTGTAATCTCATAGAAATAATACCTTTCAAAACAATTGTCACATATAAAGCAGTACAATCTTCAGACATTATATATCAACTATCGTATGAGAATGTTAATGAATTATATTGCGGCTGCTGTATAGATATTTTGTATATGATTTCTTTTCTATTTTTATTTTGCTCTGTATTGAATATTAGTGATTGTGTTCCGAAAAATTTTCACTTATATCAGCCAAAAATGTATAACGAGTACGAAATCACTTATATAATGTTTACTCTAATTCATTTTTTTTCAATACATAACTATATCTATATATATAACTCGATATCCACCGCTGTTGGTGGTTTGAGCCAATACTCTTTAAAGAAAAATAGAGATTGGTTTCAACAAAAAGCTATCACTTTCTTTTCTGTTCAGGTAAAAGGTCTTTAGCCGACTTGTTCCTCGCCAGTTCACTTGCAAAACTCGTGGGCTTTATTGTTTTTCCCGACATTGGAGATTTATCCTTAAACCTCGTAGGAGAATGCATCGACGGTGAAGCTTCACCAGATGTGAGAATAATTTTCGTTGAAAGATTAAACGTTTGATGCCGTTTTCTCTCATTTGCAACCTTATCCTGGAATCCTTCGAAACTGCCTTTCTCTCCTGCATTTATCGGCGTAGTGGAGTTGGAGAAAAGCGACGTTTTAAATCTTGTACTCTTCGGGGAACTGCGCTTAGGAGTCCTATCTACCTCTTTCTCGAAGATAATAGAATCTTTCGAAGAGAACGATTGATATTCAAGGCGTATTTTAGGCACGTAGGACCTCAAACTCACAAATGCTTGACGTAGCTCTTCTGTTCGCATCTTCAAAACATAAGCGTTTAGATGATTAACGCAAGTCTCGAGAGTAAGCCGCATTTTCTTTTCGCTTTGGGTCAGACCTTTCCAAACTAAATAAAGAAAGAATGGTTATCAGGCATCGAATGGTAGATCAATTACCTGGGAATATTCTCCTCAGCTTTAAAAAGTTGTATCTTCTTATCTTAGAGTGTTCAGCCTTTCGATCTTCTCGGATAGCCAATTTCCATTGACGAAGCACCATGCGTTTGAAAATAACTGTGAGCTTTCCTAATTTCTCTTTGGATTCGCGTCTGCTGGTTGTCATCGACTGATAACGCTTTTTTGCGATATAATTGATTTGCGTGAAAGCAAAGTATAGTCTGGAAAAAACCAGCTTGTTCAGAATGTTGCGCATTACATAATTAATTTTGCTGGCAGAGAGTCTCGCCGGTGGAAAGGCTTCCTTTTTGATCAGTCTAATGAGCAATTTTATTTATAAAGACAAATCCTATGAATTTAATTATTTACCTAAAAGCGTGCTTCAATAACGCTGTCTCTTTGAGGACAAGGAAGGAGTCGATCCTGGCCACCAGTTCAATATTTTTCGAGATTTGATCTTTGATAAAATTCACTTTCCATTCTATAGGTTCCCTCCTTCGGGATGATCTATTCCCCTTTCTGGCTTTGATAAGAGCCTTAATCTCTTGTAGGCTATCATTGAGCAAAACCCGATGGTTTTTTCGAATTATATTTTCAATAACCTTCATAATCACTTTTAACTTCATTTCAGTCTCTTTCAGAGTCTCAATGGTACTTTTGAACTGCTTAAAGGCAATGCGCTTCATAAATTTCTCCAAAATATGAGCTCCTTCCTCTCTTACAGCAGCAGAGAACTGCTCTTTAGCTTTCGCTTGTTCCGAATAGTCTCTAATTAGCTCGAAAGCTTCTTCGAGGTTAGTGGAATCGATATCCTCTGAAATTATCAGGAGTTTATAGAAAAGATTTTTTGTGCTAAGCTCTTTATTCTGCCAGTCCACATGCCACATCTCGATTGTGCGAAGCGCGAACTCTTTTTGTCTACTGATGAGCTTTTCAATTACATGCACAAGCACAGGAAGCTTCGTTTCTACACCATCTCTATCGGGGCTTATACTGATTATTTTATTAAAAATCTCTCTTTGATGACGTAGAATTGGTTTCTCCAAAGCGGAAACAACCTCTTCAAGTTTGAGGTACTGAGATCGCTCGATAGCAGAGGATGCATATTTCCGCAAATCAGCAAAAGTGGTCATTTTGGATCGTAAAAAGACACCGTTGATCAAATGAAATAGATGCTTTATTTTTAATGTTCCTTTAGATTTAACAAATATCTTGCTGAAGCTGAGTGAAAGCTGCGTTTGGATTTTTGCATTTACCATCCGAGCGATGTTGACGAGAGCATTTGCTTTAACAGTAGCAGAGGCTGGGAATGCTCTTGGTGAATGAATTTGGTTTCGAAGAATCGCCTGAAAAGCTGCCCTCATGTGCTTGGTGGCTATGGACTGAAGCATAACCAGACCTAATCTCAATGAGCTTTCTTCATAAGCTCGAAGCCGGTTTTGCAAGGCTGCAATATATATCTCTTGAAGATTGCTCTTAAATGCAGACAAGAAAGATCTTGCTACTCCTTTCTGGACGAGTTTGATGGCACCAACAAGTTTTAATGCTCTTAATTTTACCATATTAATGTAATATTTCCATTGTATCAACCATTGGCTTTTCAGTTCTTGTTGCTTCTGCATCTTCGATTCTAAAATAGATTTTAATTTTGCGAGTCTCAAAGCTTGCTTTTCAAGGGTATCGTCAGCTAATTTGCCCTTGAGGATATTCGTAGTCTGTTGTTTTTGTATTGAGTTCTTAGAAAGTTTGTTCCAAGCGTATTTTAATCGAGATCGGTAGATATTATCAATTATATTTCCAATAAAATCGCTCGTTTCATCTTTTGATTCATTGCTGCTCCTTTGTTTAAGAAGATCAGGATTACTCGACTTCTTATTCCCTCCCAAGTTCCTATAAAAGCTGTTGAATGAAGAAATCGAAAATGACTCGTGCGTCAACGCCGTTAATTTGATTTGCGAGAACGCGTTATTATATGTCTGGATTAACTTACATCTCAGTAGAAAATGAAGATTTTGAAGTTTCTGAACAGCCATTGCGTTCCTTGCTATAGGATGAGATATATTCCTGGTTGACAAGGGATTCAAGTGGTCATCAGAATGTCCTGGCGCTTCTCTGATCGCTTCAAACCCGAATATTTTTAAAGCAGTATTCCGATTCCGCATAATTTTGTCAAGTTTCAAATAAAGATTTATGCCAGACTTAAACTGGCGGTTCATTTTGTAGAATATATTATCGATGAGCTTTGATCCTTGCGAGTCTTGAAGCATTTCACTCAAATTCAAATTTTTTGGGCTACCAACCTTGTATTTCGACACCAGCGTTGCCAACCTCGAGGTGGTGTTATCAGATCTCCCTGTTTCTGAGCCAACCGAGTTAATCCGAGTATTTAGAGGCAATGTTTTTGAGGAACTTGCCCTATTATGCTGCTGAAAACCTAAGTATAATCGCGGAATGTGGCCTTGATCAACAGTACTCAACTGCCTTAAAGTATCGTATTTAACTTTTAATGCGCTTTTTTCGACGACCTGTTCGATGATATAGCAAAATCTGATCGCTTTTAATAGATTGGATTTATCTTTTGCACTAATTTCAGAGGATGATTGATGATGACCTCTCAGATTCGGGTTACTTGTCTCTGGACTGACATACGACCCACTGGTTGATCCTAATAAGTAAGCTTCACCTTGATCCCGTTTATCATTGTTGCTAATTCCACCAAGAAGAGGCGAGTCGTATGAGGAGTTGTAATTGTATTCTCTGCTGAGGGCTGGGTTACTTTCAGATCCTCTAACGTTAAGCATAAGTTTTTTAAGCCTTTCCTGGAGGTTATTCGAGGCTTTTCTCTGTGTTGAATCAAATCCATTTTCTATCAACAATTCAACCTTTGAATCTGCCATTGGCTCTTGATTATCATTGAAAATTGCGAATTTAGACTGGCCAGTACCCGCATGACCTTGCTGAGTTTGATGCTTTGGGGTCTCTCTATCTGTAAGCGGGTCCGCACTGATAGCTGAGTAGTTATGCACGATGCTAATAGCCGACGTTGAATTTCCTTTAAAGAGAGGATGTTGTTCTCTCGCAAATTTGCCTTCAAGGCCAAAACCCCCTTTGGTGAAAAAGTTGTCGGAGAAGTCTTTGGAGGTCATTTCTGTTCCACCGAATTGAAGTGTGCTGCTTCCTTCTGTATTCTTTTTGTTGTTTGTTTGGCTATCGAGGTAGCTCCTTTTTTGTTGTGTGGGTTTATTTTGATTCGATAAGCTTTGGAAGGCGTAGTCTTTGATATATACAACCTCTGACAGTTTTGGAGATAAAGGCATCTGTTTGTTAGGCTGGTTGATATGATTCTTCTCCGGGAAAGATGGTGAAGCGTATTCGAAATCAGCTGGTTCCTCCTGATCATCGCCTAATTCTAGAGATTGGATGGTGGGATTCGTTTTAAAAATGAATTTGTCGTCATGACTATTGTCATGTTCAAAATCAGATATGATTTCATTTGGCTTTTTTTGTGCTTGTGGTCTCGAAATATTGCTCTCATGGTCTTCATTAGTTTTCTGAAGATAAGTGGATCTTAGTTCCTTCTCTTTTCCCATCCTGGCTGGATTGTTTGTCATTATTTGGTGTTCAGAAGAAGACCCTGCCAGATAGCTTTTCCCATAGTTCTGAGTATTTTGAGAGGCTGGAAATGGATTTAGATTCTCAAATTCTTCATTAATTTTCTGAGAGTCCACAAAAGGTGAGTCTTTCTCTCTTCCAACTTTCACAGAACTACTGATAGATATCTGGTTTTCAAAGCGTTGGTCGTGGTGGGTTCTCATGTCTTTTAGAGATTGAGGTGCAGTGTTGCTTGTGCTAAGATGCTCAGATTTAAGCTCTTTCTCTCTTCCGCTCCGTGCCGAACTGATTAGTGTCATTTGATTATCTAACGGGCCTGTATAATAATTTTTGACCCCATTTTGAGGGGATGGGTTTGAATGTATGAACTCAAATTCCTCACTCGTTTTTTGGATATTGACAGACCTTAAATCTTTCTCTTTTCCTGGTCTGCCTGTTCTCATCGTTGTCAGATCTTTTTGTGCGTCAGAGTGTTGTTCTCTATAGTTATTTTTTTCGGTTGGAGCAAGACCTTCTTCATCAACTCGAACCCGATTATAAATTCTTTCTTGATGTTTCAATTGATGCGACTGAAGATCGTCGCCGAAAATATTTTTGTTGGTAGTGTCTGCAATTTTTTGTGACGCCGTCCCTTGCTGCTGAGCATTTGAGAGATATTGTTTCTGAAGATTTGGTTTTCCCATTTGATGGCCTGTAATGACACTGTTGCTGCTCTGTTGTTGTGCTCGATCGGTCTCACTCTTTGCCAACATATTTTTCCCTTGCAAATGAGAATTTTTGGACATGGAATATTTGTTGCTTCCGTCATTTGGTTGAAGATATTGACTAGAATTTTTATTACTTTCATTACCTGACTGATTCCATATTGATTTGAAACTGATTCGACTGGTTGGGATCTCAGCCTGACCTCTCATTGCTTTGTCCTTGGCTGTTTTTTGGTAAATCTGCAGGTCAACCCCCACAAATTGAGGATTTTTCTCATTATTCAGATTTTCCCTTGAGCTGTTCTCAAAATTATTCTTCCTAGACTGAAAACTATACTTTTGAAGTTCATAAACATCTCTATCACTACTGCCTCCCGTCTTCTTTTCAGCTACTCCAGAACTGTTTTCTCCAGATATCCATGCTCTTTGCCCGACAAAGGACTGCCCAGCAGTTCTGGAAGGATTTTGCATTCTTACGTTAGAATCCGCCTTTCCTGGTTGATAGACTTGTTGCTGGGAGTTTTGACAATTTTGTTCTCTTTTCTGCGAAAAATCTCCAGACCCGACTCTTGAGAGGTTTTCAAGTTCCAGAACAGAAACAATGGCAACTTTATCATTTGAATATTCTCCAGAATTGTTAGGTTGAGTCGAGTTTGTTATTTGAAAGTGGTGAGGAAATTTTGGCTTTGAGAGTAGGTTCAAAGAATGATGCTCAGGTTTATTTGAATGAGGAATTAAGTATGAAATTCCTGTGGAATGATTTGGAGAGTTTGCTGAACTGTAGGATTTGAATTGTTCTTTGTCAGTTTCAAGGTTTAAACTGATCAGCTTACTTCCATTCTCACCTTGAGAATATTTTTTCACGGTTTTGATTTGATAATCATCTACTGCACTTCTTGGATCCAAATTCAGTAGCTTAGTGCTTTGATGATTAATGTTCAAGCTAAGCTTCTTCTCTTGAGATGGAACATGCTGTCCAACGTCGTTTCCGCTATCAGTGCGAGAAAGTAAATAGCTCTTAATACTGCTTACATTTGAGATTAGTTTCTTATGATTTGCTTCGCTGTTGTTCGTACCAAATTCTGGATTTAGATCCTTTCCCTCATAGAATTCCTCTTGGCTTGGAGGGTTTTCTTTGATTATTTCCTCGTTTTCGTGCACAAAATTGTTAATTCTTCTGCTCTCTGAACCACCAAATTGGTCATTATCATAGTTTAGCGTGACCCGTCCAATGTTAGTATTAGTGCCTACAGGCGTGTTGCGGGAGGAAATGCCATCTAAACGGGTTGCCGGCGTGGATTGATCTTGTAGATTCGCAAACGAAATGAAGTTATTAAAATTTCTGGGGGGCACCTGCTGATCAAGCGATTCTTTGCTTATACCTTGAAAATTCGCGTTTGAATTCTCCCTGCTGTGGTAGCACGATGGATTCCCTGATACGACTTCTAACTTGGGTCCATCATCATCACCCAATTTTTCATGCGAAAGATGAGTTCTGGATTGAGTCTCGGCCGGAGCATCTTGTCGCTTTTGATTTTCTTTGCGCTTTTGCTGAAGATCCATTGATAGCATCTGCTCAAATGCTCTCGGTGAGGTTGTAGGAGCTTGAAATTGATGGAATCCATCGCGAGGAGAACTAACAAGGCTAGATATCCCATGTGAGCTCAGCGTATTTGAGCCAAATCTTGGAATAAGTAAACCTTTTTGGTTGCCCTCATCCTTGCTCGCAAACTCTGACTGATTCAAGCTCTGATTATTTGGCGGTTGCGTACTTAACGACATTTTTTTCTCCGTGTCAGCAGCACTACCTATTTTCCCTCCACTTGCTACACTTTTCACAGTATTTTCATTCTTCTTGACTGTTTCGCCCGCCAGCTGACTTCTCATCGAATTGATCTTCATAATTGTGTTTTGATGTGATGCGGATGTCGAACGCTCATTTCTCTCATCCGTTTCGCTTGATTGTCTTTGAGAGCTGTTGTTTAACAGATAGCCTTTCTGAGGGTTCGTCGTAAACACATTTTGCATTTTCTTAATTTTGTCGATAAATTGCTTATGCTCACCAGACACATCACCCGAAACACCCACTCGTCCGTATTCATTTTTCGGAGGCTCGGATAAAGAGTCTCGAAGTCTGGCCCCTGATGTCTCCACTCTGCTATTTGATACATTTTTCCCGCTTTCATAAGGATATTCAAGTCTACTACCTCTCCTCGAGTCCAAATTCTGCAGAAGATTCGATAAATCGACAACCCTCACAGGCTTATTATATTTATACTCAATTTCCTCAGCCTTCTGGTTCACTAACGTCATCAGCTTGCTTTTTGAAGGCGAGGTCAAAAAACTCTTGGGGTTCTTCAAAGAATCATGGGTTACGTCATTACTGCTATCCCTTCGATGCTCAAAATCGCTTTCAAACTGAGATTTTTGCCCACGAAGATAACTTGGCTTAATTTCAATATTCGAGCGGTCAACTCCACCGCTGTTCTGCATGCCGCTGGTATCAACGCGATATTGAAACGCAGAAGCGTTTGGTGAGTTATAAATAATTTTTTCCCTTTCCATGTTTGGCGCTAAAACAAAATTTCGCTTCAATGGCATTGATGGCATCTGATAAAATGAACTGTTGGCTGGAGGTGAACAAGATCTTGTGAAGCTACGGCTTGTGATCTCCTACGGCCAAATTTAATGTTTATACTAGTCGGAATAACTACAATACCTCTGACAAATCTCGAGCTTGTGATCTCAGCCTTTGATTTTTTTGTTCTTGTGCATAATTCCATATGGTCATGAAGCTTTCAAAGAGTTTTTGCTTGAAAACATCAACGATTATATGCACTCCTTGTTTTTTGTAAGACTTCAAAACGCTTTTGTCGCTTCTGGGCGAAACGGAGGTCCCAAGAGAATGGATTTGGTTATCAGTCGTTCTTCTTGAGTAAAAATCCCTTTGGAGGAGAGAATCTGGTCCAGAATTTAGAGAAATGGTGATTTTAGAGACATTATTGCTGGGTTCTCTTGAAATAGGTGTTTTGAGAAATGTCCTTCTGGGTATCACTTCAACGTTATTGAGAACAAGAGGCTCGGAAAAGACTCTTTTCCTTTCTTCGATTTTTGTAGATAGAGTATGTATATTATGGCGGGGCTCATCGGCGCGAGGTTGAAGATAACTAGTGGTTTTGATCGATTCGTTTTTAAGGATGGATTGCTGTGCGTCTGCGAGAGAACTGGCTCGCGGGAGAAGCCCGAGATCGTTGCTAGCTGGAGAGATTTGCATGACAAATAGATGTATTCGATTAAACGCTGTATTCTTTTACGGTTAATCGGGAAATAAAAAGGGTTTTAATCGAGGTGCTGATTTAAAAATTTTAACTCTTATTTAATAATTTAGTAAACCAGAAGAATTCGTGAGTTTTAAATTCGATTGGTCTCCAAATATAAGGGTGCTTCTCCTAAATTTATGCAGCGAGAAGATCAGTATGACACTTGCAATGCATTCACCTTTTCAACGAGTTGGAAAAGAGAGTTAGAGCCCTGATAATTTCTACCGGGGTGTTGTTAAATATTCTCAATATCCCGCTGGAATGGTTTTGTGTCTTTATAGTAGTAAGTAAATATTATGATGCTTTCTCATGCTTATCTTTCGAAAAAGAATACAATATTGCTCCTTCAATTGATTTCTTATTCTGAACTAGCTCTTATAATGAAATACTAGGCATATGGATATAATGGTACAAAGGATGGAAATCCCTTCTATTGAGGTCTTCAATTTATAGGAGTCAAGTCAATATGTCTTTTTTAGATTTTCTTTGCACAATTAGATATTAGAGAAATTTCAAAAAATAATAGCACTTTTTAAGTTCATCGAAATAAGATAGTTGCTATTAGGTTTGAAAGTTCCCTGATGTGCTGGAGATTTTTTAGAAATATGAAAAGTTGTTGACTTGCTGGTGATTAATTCTAAAAAGGAGAGTTCGTTCAGCTGTCCATCAAACCTGAAATTTCCTAAATGCTCAATATTTCTAATCAATTATTTGTAAGCTCCCAAAAGCTAACTATTAGAACAAAGAATATACTGCTCATAAGGCTGTTAAAGGCTCTTCACCATAATGGCTTCTCCATCTCAAATAAGAATGATGTTTTTAAAACTTATCTATCTTAAATAAAAATTAAGTCACAGGCTTTTTTGCGTTGAGTCTGACTGCAAATGAATCATTTCCTTTTAGAGAAACGAAACAGCCAGAAAACCTTATCAGCAGCGGCACGCGAGAAACGTGAAGCTGGGAAGCATGAAATGATGCTCGAAAACCGCTTAGCCATGCTACAAACAGAAGAGTTCAACAATTTCAAGAAAATCGAGGAAACAAAAAAGAAGGCACTCGAAACCTACCTCAGAAAAAAACAAGCAAAAGAGCATTATGACGCCGTAATTCTCTCTAATACCACTTCTCGTTAATTGCTTACGCTTCTTTATAGAAAATGGCACTGAAAAGAAAGCGTGCAGAAGATTTAGGAAGAGACACTCATAATTTTACACAGTTGAGAAAGCAGCAAGAGCATAATCTGATTCAGGTGAGAGAAGAGCTTCGACAGCTCAAGCATGACGAATTCATCAGAATAAAACAGCAGCAAGAATACAACGAAATGAAGAGGAACAACTACTTGCAAACTATTCACCAATTTAACGTAGATAGACGCATGAATATACAGAAGCAGATCAATGAAGCGAGTTTACGCAAAAAGGAATTTTTCGAGACAAAATTGAAAAATTTTCGTGAGCAATACGAGGAGCGCATCAGAGAGGCGGAAAGAGAAAAACGTAAGAAGGAGTTGAGGATCTCCCAACTCGAAGAGAGTGAGACAACGTTAATTTCAAGGCTACAACTTACGCAAAAACTACAGGAAGAAGCTCTTAGAGAGCTTCAGGTAGCGATGGAGGAGCCTGTAGAGGTCTATCGCAAAACATTTATAAGCAGAACGCCTGGGACTAAGAAAAGCAAGCATTTTAATTATTCAAATGAAGTGACTCCCTCTCCAAAAAGACCTCCTCCTCTGAAGAGGGTGAAGAGCGGAGCTAACCTTGGATACGGAGAGCATAGTATAAGAGAAAGGCAAAATAAAATTCAGGAGGCGTTCCGTTCGATCTCGATTCCGAATTTCCGCAGAATTGCATATAAAAATCCGAATGAGGTTACTCTCAGTGAAGGGCCTGGACACAAGTCTCACATGCTTGCTGATGACGAAAATGATACCATACAGCATGCGATGGTGTTGAATGAAGTGATAGATGTGGGCGGTGGAATTCGTCCAACTACGCATCAGCTCAATAGAACAACTGATAAATAAGTTGATAATTAATTCAGTTATTAGATGTTAGTTATTTTCATAGAAATTTATCCTTTTGATAAATGATTGAGTTTGCTCTGGTTAGTGTGCTTGAACTATTATTAACAAAGATTAGGTTCGGTTCCAGAGTCCCTTGTTGAGTATTACAATTGTTGATGCAATACGCAGTCTTCCGAAATTGGACTTCAATCCAAATGGAGCAAGAAAAGATTGTTTAATCTTTAGTGATTTTAAACCAGTTTCCTCCAGAACATTCTTTTGGAAATTCTATTATCAATAACACCATTGATGATAAAGTTAGAAGTGAAATAGATGATGCGGCAGCAATCATGGTTTGCTGATTTTGGAGAAAACTGATTTTCTAGTATGAATCTACACAAGCAGGATAAGAGTTTGAATTTTGATTTGCTGTTTTTCCTCAATGCACAAATTTCAATGACTGGTGGAAACTCCAATTTACTTCAATTTTACTGAACTCACTTGTTATCATTTAACTATCAAAACTAGGTTGATCGAGCTCAGTGCTTAATCACTGCGTCTTGGCAAAATAGAATGCTAGGATTATCAACAGATAAAGTGAAGAACTGTAGAATAGAAATGCCTGAATTTTAATAACAAAACGTTTTCGGTCAGCGTCACTGATCAAAAATTTTAAGAAAAAAATTACTAGTCATCGACAGTACGCTTTATCATTATTACGTAATGATGAGACCTGAAAGCCACAGCCAACCATTTAAAAAAAAATGATTTTTAAGGATACCCAGCCTGGAGGACTTCTCTCTTTCTCTCAGAAAACTGAGTCAGGTACCTTTAATAAGCTAGATTCTCGGTTAAGGCAGGAGAAACCACATCCCTAACCAAGTTACACTCTAACAATTTGAGAGAAAAGATTTTGCCGAAAAGTTTCATCAGAATGTATTTGAATTGAAGAGTATTTAAATGTTTTCTAAGAAGTAAATTTTGTCAATGAACCTAGAACAAAGTTGATTTGAACAGAGAATTGTACATCGAGGAAAACATTTAAGGTTTTTAACATCGGCATCCCTCAGTTTGCTCCATAACGGCCTCAATCTCATCACCCCTTTACCATGTTACGATACAGATAAGGTTGATCAATGGGAAAATCGAATGAAATCATACTTCACTTGGAGTTTGAGTTTCTGCTATTCTCTCTCGATAGAACAAAAATCGCACATTTTGAGGGTTGACCTACATTGAGGGATGTTAACCTAACCAGTTGACTCGGCAAAGAAGCGTACCTCCTGTCGCTTGCAATAATCATCCATAAGTTTTTTAAATTGAGTCGATTTTTTCATTTTAAAGAAGACTTCCTCACTGTCCTGTTTAAAAGACAATTTTATAGTAAACTGGAAAACATAAAGCAATACCTGGCTTTTCACTTTAAGATTGAGATAGTCACCAGCGTCTTGCTTATCTCCTCCTTCAGCTGCTTTTCTAGCAGCTTGCTCGTTTTCTGTGTTTGCGTTATTCTTGCTCATAGAATCGATTTTCAATATTTAGATGCCTCGGTTTATTATAATTTTTTGAGTAAGTAGTGCTTATATACTCCTGCTAGCCGTTAGAAATAAAACAAACTAGATCTTTTTCTTTATAGTCCGAACATGTAATAAGAGCTAAATCTGAGAAATTAAACACCTAGCAATTATAGGTGTTTTGAACCTATTATAAATACTGGACTAGATGTATATAAGTAGCAATACTTTAAGAACCAAAACTATCAAACCGAGCAACTGCAAATCTTTTGGACAATCTCTCGAGTCTTGAATACACCACACAATATTAAGTTATTTATGAAGTATGAATATCATCAGAAGAATTATAGAAGGGACAAATGATAACTAATCTACACTTTGAACCTAGCGATATTACTTTCTTAACCTAGAATAAAATAATTTATTTTTACTATAAAAACGCTAATTTTATATCGTTTCCTTTGTTGATACAGAATATTTTAATTTCAAGTACTACTTTTGTAAACAGGAAGAAAAAATTTACGATACACTCAATATTTGATAAAGCTTCTCAACTTTCCTCTTCTTTCCCTTTTCCCCTCGCAAAATCGATTAGTTCGAAGCCAATGCCTCCATTTTGCTGTAATGGGTCTCAAGGTAGTAACAGAATGATTGCGACATTAAAAACCCTTCCAAGAAAGCTTTATCTTTTGAATTCTTCTCAACGATACACTTTGCGATTGCGGTATAATCCAAATCTTTGTCCTAGTAATCATAAGTTTCGTATATTCAAAATGTTTAATAAGACAAAAGCAAAATCAAAAGATCAGAAAATGCTAGTTACCTTTGACTCGTGACGATAGATTGGTTTAGGAGGGATATGCTTAATGATGTGAGTCACAAATGCGTCATGGAAGATTTTCAAGATCTTCTCGCATTCGACATGCTCAACGTGGGTCGCGTTATACATCACGCCCTTTCCAAGTTTACTTTTTCGTCGTTGAGAGGGGAGGATTTTTATATCGTCAGCGGATTTGGGATTTAAAGGTGACTTTGTGGTTTTTTTCTTAATGCTTCCATATTCCATCGTCCTTCCAGGCTCGTCGTTAAATGTGTCATATAGCGGAGCGACTTCTTTTTTCAAACCGCCAAGAATAGGCTCAATGACTGAAAGCTCGTAGCTCTCATCTGCATAGAGAATTGCCTTGAACTCTTCAAACACAGCGAACACGCAATCAGGATAAATTTCTGGTAAGTTTTCAGCAATCAGATAATCCATTCCTTGATTGATTCCTATTGTATTGTAGTTGTTTGTTTTGGTTCTTGAATATAAAAATTGTATTACCGATAAGCGCGCCTCCAGGTGCATCACAGAGTGGCATTAAAACCTCAGGGAGGTTGAAAATCAACGGGTAGGTATATTTGAAAGGCTTCATCATGCTATAGAATACCATGCTAAAAAAAGTGAGTCAGCGAAGAAGGTTAAATTTATTATTATTACAGGCTGCTAGTAAGTAAGTTAAGATTGCGACTCATGATAACGAGTTTCCTTTCGCTTAGGACAAGCGAAAACAGGTACATAAAGTCTGAGAGAGGGAGATATGAGAACACCAGTGGGCAAGCCCAAGTCGCTTCCATAGTGAACGCTAATTCAGGAGGGGGGATATGCACCAAAGTTTGATCGTTTTGGTCTGTCTGGATTTTCAAAACGGAGCCCAGCGTTCCAGGAGGATGGAAATAAATCTTGCAAAGATAAGGAAGCAGTTGTGTCGATGTGAACTAAGGATAAAATTTTTGAGTTTTATCTGAAAAAAGAGACAACTCGGTACTTCCTGGACCCATTTAGCATCGATTTCTTTGAAAATTTCGACTTGAGCGTTTCCTGGGTTAAATTTCTTCATACGCTCCAGTTTAAACATGTCTTTTTTAATTTCAGACATCCAGAAAAATTGAATTTGTTACCCAATATTTTGACATTCAGATCCATGAAGTATTTTATCATTGGATAGAAAGTCATAAAGCAATACACTCGCTCTACTTTCCAATAATTTCGTTCTCGCCTTTTCCCTTTTTTGTCCTTGTCTTTGCTAGTATCTTTTGCTTTATCCTTTGAAGCCACAGTTGGGTCCTTGAAATATCAAATAAAACTCATGCTCCAAAAAAAACAAGCGGTACAAGTGCAAGGTAGTCGGTGGTCTTGATGCAAACCATATAGAGCACAGAATTTGGATTTCCTTCTCTGATAACATCTGAGTTTTCGCATTCAGCAGTGCTGACCTCACCCGGCAATAATGGGAAAACAAAGCAATTTGAATTATGATCAGCTGTGTTTTTTTGCAGGACGATTCTATCATCATAAACAAATCAACACTTCACCATAAAAGAACAAACTTACTGCCACAAATCAGAATTTGACGTATATTTTTCTTTCTTCACTTTCACTCCGAAAGGAAAAACGAAATCTGGAATTGAATTACGAGGTGCCCTAACAAAGCAGTGTTAGACGACTTCTGAGTGAGATAAATAGATCATTTACTTTGTCATATCTTCGGCGCTTCCAGGGAAGAAAAGTAAAAACTTTGGTGGAAGCGAGCCTTCTTTTTCACTAAATTCGTCATTACAAACTCGAATTTGAGCGAAGAAAAGAATTACTTCGGATTTTCGTGAAAGAACTTCGCTACATCCTCTTTTTCTACACCAATGACGAAAAAATTCTCGAAAAGCTTCGGAGGTTCGGCTATCGCTGTCGTGTTGTCAGTTTGTTGTTGTGCGGAGTCTCTCGTCTTCTTGTCCATGGCGAGTTCATCGATTTCAAATAGAACAGTCTAACAAAAAGCCATTGTGGTAGGTGACAAAAAATAGAGGAATTTTACATTTGACATGGTTTTTTGGAGTTGAGTAGGCGGATTAGGGAGCCTATGAGGTTCTTGCGGTTTGAAAATGATACTTGTTCCCCTCTTATTGGTTCTTACGATATCACTGGGGTCTACCTCGTCTAATCAACCGGAAGCGATATTAATAAGATGAGGGAATGACAGCATTTCGATGATTACCTTCCGCGACGATCGTTGTTGAGATTGAAACAATATTTTTCGTTAAAGTATTGACTTTGACGGCTACAGCATTAATTGTTATAGAAATTGAACCAAAATTTATTTACAATCTCGGTTGATGACAATTTTCTTCTCACCGGGCCCAAAAGACTCTGCGAATAATTTGCTTGCTTAATCGCCAAATTACGTGGATCAGCGGCCAATTTCATTAGAGCAATACCTGTCAGATCATCTGATTTCAGCTTTTGTCTCATTGTTTCTGCTGAACGAGTCACAATCCGCGGACGCTTTACAAGAATAAGTAAATACGCAAGGAACATTTCTTTCTTACAGCTTCCTCATCTGCGGGATCCTCCATTTTATTTTCTTCTTGATTTACATGAGGAAATGCTGCTTTCAATTTCTGGATTTTTTCATCAAAGTTGGGAACGTCTTTATTTCCAAGAGTAAGCTCAAGAGCAGTGTCACAGTGCTTCAAGGGAGGGATATGATCCTCTTGGTTGTTGGCTTTAGAATGCTGAGGAGCTGAGTCTATTCACAGGAACTTTTGAATGAGAAGCAAAATAGAAATTATTACTTCTTTCAGGACTAATAAACATGGCGTTTTCTGGATTCATTTGCTTGAGCGCGTTTGGTTGAATAGATTTGAAGAAATCTAACTGATTTTCTAGTTTCTTTATGTATGCAGAAAACTCCTCGTTTTTCTTCTCAACTTCACGGATTGCATTTCTAAGAACCTCAATAAATTCATCTTTGCGATGTAATTCTAGTCTCAAGCGCTGATTTTCCTGAGTTTTTAAGTTTAGTTCCTTTTCCAGCCGTTCTTTTATTGAGGTTTCAGAGTCTTGGTCTCTGTGTTTCGAAGAGACTCTGCTTGGAGAAGCTAATCCTCTGGCGAAAATTGAATTATTGACTTTTTTGTTAGCTTTGACTGGGTCAATGGAAAGGTTGCAGTCGCCTTTTGAGGGAAGTGTGCCTGACTGAGGGTTCTTCGAGCAAGTTGAATCGTTGAGTTGGGTGGTATTGGTACTGTTATTGGATTTACTGCCGAAAAAATGCATTTGACACTCAAGAGGTAAGAAAATTAAGTTTATTATTCCTGAGTAAATTGATCATGCTAAAATATATTTATGAGAACGTCATTGATTTATTTGTTGAAGTAAATTTGGTGCCAGAGCAAGCTTGGCAATGATGTTGTGGTCCAAAAAACCTGAGATAAAGAGACGTATTTAAGATAAATCAGTCTTTAAAAAATTTTTTTAATATCACAACTGAGAAAATAATTGGGTTTTGATTGCTTTGTTTGACAGCACATCTGAAAAAAACCTTATAAAATGATTCGAGTTGAAATGTAGGCGAAAAATGAACACTTTCCCATAATAATGAGCAATACCCACAATATCAAATGTTTGGTCGATATTCTAAGCTTAAAACTCGCTGTTTCGTGGTTCTTTCCGAGTGGCGACTTGAAATCACACACCTGAATTCAGTTGAAATTATTTTGGTAGCTTGTTCTGATGCGAATGAAGATGATAACGTAAAATGGTTCTCTGAAGCAATTTAATTGAATTAAAATATTCAAGAATCAGCCCAGACTTGGCCTGAGCCAAATTTGTGAGTTTAATTCCTTGCCTTGCAAACGAGATTACGGGAAATAGACTTCGGGAACAGTATTTAACGAACTTCTCGTTACGTTGAATTATGAGTAATGATTAAGGTAAGGACTTTCTCCCTTTATTCAAGGAGAATTACATCCAGGTGTGTATATTTTACCTTCATCGAGTATTTGCCCCTGATTTTGAGCACAGGTTGACAAATTTCTGTTGATTCGAATCGAATCTTGAAGCCTCCAATGCAAGAATGTTTTTCTGACTCATCCATTTTGAGTTTAAGAATAAGTTTGCATCCACTCTTCTCGAATTCCCTTGCAAATAGGACCATCAGTAGCAGCTTAAATAAAGTTTGTCTCTTTGATTTGCACTCATATCTCGTCCTCGCAAAATTCGAAGCGGAAGTGTATATGTCTAAATTTTCCAAAAAAACCCTCTGAACTCGATATTAAGTTCATCAAAGGATACAGAAAAACTGACAGAAGTCGCAACCTAAGTCACTAGCATTAGCTCAGACTACCTTTCATCAATCATTTTTCAAATTAGAAAAATGAGCCATCCCTTCTAACGCTATCAGAATTTGATATCAGAAATCAATGTTCCAAAAACCGCTTTTCTTTTCAGGAGAGAATGTTCGATATGTTATTACTACAAACAAAACACGCTTCTTTCATCATCCATCTCCGTTCATCGCTCTCCCTCACATATTATTGGCAACTACAGCGATCAGCTTCAAGTCTCGATCGAAAATTTCCTCTCAACCGTCACAGCTTCAGATCGTTATTCTTACAAATCATTTTTCTCGAGTCATTCTGTCTCAAGGGTATTACAAACAAGCTTTGAGAGTTGGATTTGGCGTTGAAGTGAGTTATTTTTTTCAGGTTTGTAAGGCGCTTTAGCTATTTTTATCTCGGCGTTGGAGCGAAATTTAAATGAAAGATTGCAGAGTTTATAATTAATTTCGTAATTTCGGAAGCGATAGCTGAATATCTCTCTAACAGCGTAAAAGCCTTCGATGTTCGTTTTCAATTGGTTTAAGGACGTCCTCAGCTCACTTGGCCTCTTCAAGAAGAACGCCAAGATTCTGTTCCTCGGCCTCGATAACGCAGGCAAAACCACCTTGCTCCGTCGTTTGAAAGATGATCGCATGGTTCAATTCGATCCAACAATCCACGCTCATGCTGAAGAACTCACTTTGGGCAATGTAAACTTCAAAGCCTACGACCTCGGTGGCCATGAGACAGTACGAAAGACTTGGAAAACCTACTTCCCTACCGTTCATGGTGTGATTTATCTTATCGATGCCGCAGATCCTACGAGATTTGCTGAATCGAAGAAGGAACTCGATGGGTTGCTCGCGACTCCTGAGCTGGCAAAGGTTCCTTTTGTGATCCTTGGTAACAAAATTGATAAAAAGGATGCTGTATCAGAAGATGAAATCCGATTGGCTTTGGGTCTCGCGACTAAAGGCACCTGGGGTACGGAGAAGGTGAGTGAAATCGATGGCAGACCAATTGAAGTTTTCATGTGCAGTGTTGCGAAGAAGATGGGTTACGCTGAGGGATTCAGATGGCTCAGCAAGTTTATTAAATAAATAAGTGAGTGAAGAAGAATACTTAACCTGGAGAAAAGGTTGTTAGAGATGATAGGAGTAGCTATAGCAACTTTTTCGTTGAACTTTTTCTCGTGGGAGTTTTAGATGATGATAATATATGACAATCAAAACAAATTTTTAGAAGTAGAAATACACCTCCTGAGAGTTTGATGTTTGTTGTTGTGTATTAAATGATAAAATCAATTAATACCCATCCCAAAAGGAAATGGAAAAATTGAAGTCGCAAATGGCCTTAGTAGAGTATAAATGGTTAAGAGTGAGTTGGATGTGAAATGGACGGCAAAAAGCTGCTGTCGAAAATTTCGTTGGACTCCAAATTGAATAAGGAAAAACCCCTACAATTTTCATAGAGTGCTTATAGCTCAACCTTTTATGGAAAGGAAGTGCAATTTGGAAGATTTGCGTGCTGGACATCTTTCAATTATTCATTCTCTGCAAATATAAATGCAAATTAGTAATCATTCGACTAGAAAGCAAGGTAGGAAACTTTTCATGTAAATTCTGATAATTCATGGCAATAGTTACTATAAATAAAAATTTTTCATAGGCTCAATTTCCAATTCCTAAGAGAGGAAAGCGAAGAAATTCTTACAATGTGAGAAAAATTGGTGAATACAGAAAAATTACAAGGACATGAAGCCGAGAGAAATGGATCTTCGAATGGCAGATTGGATGGTTGAAATTTGTTCGAGCATTTATCCAAGATCTGCTGCGAAGAAGGAATTGCTAGATAAAGACCTCTGATTCTCCTTCTTCCATTTAAAAGTATCAAAGATAGCTCCATTGATCAAGTCAAGCTACTATATTTTTTTAGTCGCTAATTCGTCTTGCTACCTGCAGTTTAAAGTAACTGCAAAACTTAATCGCCCTGATTTATTTACTTTGATTAAAGTACGCAATAAAAACTACCTGATGAGCTACCAAGCAATCTCGATCGACACAAGTCTAAAGATCAACTACAAAATCACATGTTTCGCACTTAACTACGTCTCTCATCAGATCTTTATTTGCGATAAAGAATTCGTTCGAACTTTCGATCTCGAGCATAATATTCTGTTAAAAGAGTTCAATTATGTCCAAAAGTTCTATGAAATTTACGAAACACGCATCAAAATAAAATCCGCAGACTGTCATGTCCTCAACAATTTATGGGTAACCTTCGTTAACGAGCGATCCTTCCTTTTCTTCAATGAGAGCCTGCAATACTCCAAAATCTTCCAAGCAGAACCGAATCCAGCCGCCAGTCTCACCGTTCTCCAGCGTTATGATGAGATTATCACGCTTCGAAGCGACCGAAAAATGCTCAAGTTCTGGAAGTTTGAGTTGCTCGATGACCTCGAAGTCGAAGCTCTGGAGAGAGAAGATCAATTTAATCGAGAAAGAAAAGAACTAACTCGCTCCAAAAAAACCGTGCATGAACAACTCGTGGAAAGCAACTACAAGAACTTCCAAAAGCGAATCTCCCAAAATTATGAAAGCGAAAAGGCCCGTTTGCTATCTAAAATGTCATTTCCATTGCATCTCTCGCTTTTTAATCGTCGTGGTCACATCCAACCTGCTGGCAATAGGGTTATTATGCAATTCTGTATATCCGAAGAGTTGAAGATGCTGCCCGTGAGCTTTGATACGCAGGAGGTTTTTATATATCATCTCTTCACCTGCGAAGTTCTCCAAACTATCGACATGAATAAAGTCTCTCTCACAGTTTTAGAAAGCCCTGCTTATCAAGGACTCATCAATGTTGCTATTGACCAAGAATTTCTCTATTATTGCGACGAAAAGAAGTTTACTGTGCGTGATTTGTTGACTCAAGAAGAGCATACGATGCCGATGCCCAATATCGGGAAGGTTGTTGCATTATATGCAGAGAGATCGAATCAGGCTGGAGGGATATATATGGTGACAACTGATGATAAAATCCACTGTTTTTCTTATTCAAACAGTAACACAATTAATTAATGACTTCAGGCTAATTGAGTGGGTATTTTAGAAAAGGTAATATGGACTGAATCTCTCGACGAAACCAAGAAATTCCCAGCTTATGTAGCAAAGAGAAGTCTTTCTGTACAAAGAGAAAATTCCGATAAACGCATTTCGTATCAAAATGAAAGCCCGCTGCTTCCACAAAAGAAAATCGAAAATCCTTTTAGAACGGCTTATTTGAAGTTTAAACCTCGACTCTGGATGAATTATTCGTCAAAAGGACAAATTCGGCTCTATTTATCCCGATTTGGATTACTGCAGGTAACTGTGCTTTCCGTTCACGTGCTGATAATTTCATTACGATTGAATTAGAGCATAAATGTTCATTCCTACTGCAATATTTTAGTAGAAACAGAGGATGATGTTACCCAAATTGTTCGTCCTCCAAAACCGCTCTCGCTTTCTAAGTTTTCTGGCACAAATGATACGTCGTATCTGCGATTAAGAGACGATTCCTTTGTACGTTTTGATTACAAGTTCGAAGGGTCAAAATATGAACCTTTCTTGAATTTACAAGAGCTTTGGAATCGAGCAACTCATGTCCCGAATCAGAAATACGATGCGACTCTGGCTCCTCCAACTTCGTTGGAAAAAATTAAATACTATCACTTGGATCTCATTGAGCAGACGATTATTGCTGTGACTGATAAACATATCCATGTAGTGTTTTATGCCGAAAATCCTCCAAAAAAAATGTTGCAAAAATGTCTGGTTGGAGTGCCTACGACTCTGGTTGTGATTCATAAAATCTATCACAAGAATCTCGGTATATTTCATCTACTCACGCTTGTAGCGATCGATAATTTTCTTACTAGATTCTGTTATTCCTGGTGCCTTTACAATTGCCCTTGGAACGGATTTGGTAAAATTGTCAATTATTTTAGCTGCGTGATTTATTTTGAAAATGCATAGGGAATTATCATATTTTATTACGTGGAGCTTCGGAACCATGCATTTGAGATCATTCGTAGTTTTCCAGCTCATGAGGGTCTTGTCGATCTCAAATTTCTCAATGTAATCAAACAGGATACTATTTTATTAATTCTAATCTAATCCATTTGCAGGAGTATAACTATTTAGTCTCAATTGGCAGAGAAGGAAGGCTGAAAGTGTGGTCGATGTATGAGTCTAATGAGCTAATATGGACATATTCGTTTATTTGGAAGAATGTCTCTTGCGTGACCTATCTCACTGACGAGGAGATACTAACAGGTGAGTTATTTAATTTAATTACCTTGTATTGACTCCTCATCAGGACTTTCCACAGGAGCAGTTCAGATGCTATACATTAATTGGAAAAAACCTGATTTAATCAGATACACTCTCTATGAAGCCCATTCGAGTCCTATTAAGCAAATCACGAGCCTAAATTCTCCAAATAAACAAGTAATTCCTTTATCTGAGCCATCTCTCACCCATTATAAGTTTGCATTTTGTTGCGAATCGGGAATTGTGAGCTATTGGGGACTGAACAGTGAAAAGCCTATCAAAATTTTTAATTTTAAAGAGAAAATAAACGCGGTATTCATAATCGTTGCAACCCGCACTATAAATGACGCAATTTCTTAGCTTACAATGAATTACGATGCTGTTACCCGCGAGGCAGCTATTATTGTAGCCGTAAGGAACATTCTAATGCGGATCGATTTCTATTCAGGAACAAACGAGCGGATTATCAGTGAAGAAAAAAGCCGCCAATGGTATGCTGGACTGCAATTACGAAACAGATATCCTGGGAGGATGCTCAATAACTTTAAGCATATCGACCCATTTTTACAGAAAATCGTCGGAACGTTAAAAAACAAAAAGAAAACCATGGGAGAACTCTGGAAAGGTACTAATCAAACTCAGTTTCCTTCAGCCTTACAATGAATTTATTGGTTAGTTGGTCCGATACTGATTAAACATCTCTATCGCGAGGATATTTACTTCAATTTAAGGTCATTGGAGCTCGATCAGATGAACTATTTAAGAGCAGGCTCTGGCTTCAATGATGAAAATTCAGTTTGGATTCTTGACACCATACTCAATGATATCTATGAAAGAAAGCAGCTTGGAGAGCATATCCCACATAAATGTACTACTTCTACGAGAGAAACTCGCTTTTAAATTCTGAAATTAGTGATTTTGATTGGTGAGGACGAAGAGACTCGAGCTCGAAGAGAGCGAAACAATCAAATCGCAATCGAAAAAGCGATAAATACGGTCATGCAAAAATAGTACAACATCTTTTTGCACTGACAATAGAGTTATTCAATATTAATTTAGTCCAACGCTACGGATTCTAATGAACGAAAGGAACAGAGCCCGTGAACTTCAAGAGCTTCATAAGCAGCTAGCAATTCTTCTTGACAGCTGTTATGACGGTCCAGATGACTATGAGAGTCAAGGTAACTTTTTTGCAAGATGCGAAATAATCACTATTGCAAAATAGTCAGCTTCCTTGAAAAATGCTGCAATATCAAGCGAGAGCAAATCGAAGAGAGCTATTTTGTTCGAGCAAAGGCTGTATACTATAGACGGAAGAAAAAGCCCGCAGCTATTGAGACAGAAAAAACCTTCAAACCAGAAGCCCCGAAAAAGACGTTACGATGCGAGACTGAGCCCGATATTACTCCTATTAATAATAATCGAACCAATAGGTAAGTCTACTCAAAGAAAACCTATTACAAATTATTTTAACTTTCTAATAGAGAACCATCAATGACTTCAAAAGGTTTTCAATTGAGCGACAGCGCTAAGAATAGATACGCGAAATATTCGAGCACTTATTCAAAATATGTGTCTAATCTAGATTCCTCAGCCTCAGAGCTCAAATTCCCTTATCTATCACTGAAGTAGCACTAATAAATAAATTGTTATCTAATTCCAATGCTTTCATTTTCACAGAGAAAATGGTAGTCAAGATGTAAGCGCCTACTTAACTCCAAAGAAACAGAGTTCATATGGAAGATATTCCACAGTTCGCAGTACTAATAAATTAAATAATGCTTTCCCCTAATGCAAATTTTCAGAAACTCGTTCATCAAGAAATTTATTCCATCTCAACGAAGGAAACAAATCTTCATTTTTCCTCACGATGACTACAGAACCGGACGAGCACTCTGGATCTAAATTGGGCATTGGCAACTCCAAGGAGACCTTATCGAAGCCTGCTTTTGTTTTTGAGCGCTCTGCGGGTAATCTGCTTACTAAGCATAATTACCCCCGAGAAGATTTTGACGAATTCAAGAAAACTCCAATGAGAGTTGACACTAAGTTAATGACTCATTTTCCATCGAGAAGCGAGCATAATTTCGTGCTTCAGCATTCCGAAGGGTTCAAGAACCGCCATAACGGCGACCTCTTCCAGCACGTGTTCAGAATCCTCTTGAAAAATCAGTATCTTCTTCAAAAAGAGTTCGAAGAAGAGAGAATCAGAAATGATGCGCTGAGAAAACAAAGAATAAGCACTTTCCACAGTGAAAAAAGCAAGAATAGTGATATCGACATAGAATACGTGCCAATTGAAACGAAAGAATTTGTTTTAGATTTTAACATCGACCAATACACAGTCCTTGACAAGCTGGCCTCCCTCTACGAGGAAAAAAACAAGGTGCGACTGACAGTTCCTTTAGAAGAAAAGACTTATAGTAGCAATCCTGCTCAAGTTGCTGAGGAGTTTGGAAACGAAAACGTAATCATCGAAAAAACTCTGACTACAATCAATGAGAAGGGCCTTCATAATCTCAATCTATCGGAAATGGTCGCTTTTAAATGTAAAACGCGTTTTTCTGACAATGAATTTCTAATTGGCTATGATAGCAATTGTAAACAAGAGATTGAGGTTATTTTCAAACATCCAATCGGAGATTCATAAAGAAAAAGAGAGGAAAACAGTTTCGCAGTCGACGCAGACAAATTCAAGCATACTGACAACAGCTGCAACGCAAAGCGAGATAATATCAAGCAGTGAGAAGAAACTACCGTTGTTAAGCAATGCGTCTGTGAAAACAGAGCCCATTCAAATTTTTGATGATAATAATGGCCAAACTGAGGTGAAGTTGCCAAGAACTGATAGTAACCGAGCACTTCTCGACCAAAATAAACGCGTGGTGAGGAGATTTAGATCCCAGAATTCCTCGGGAATGGCAAACGTCTCTACATCAACTGCGGAGCACGATCCTGAGCGTGGATACCAGTCGATTTTAGACAATATCTCCAATCAATTATCCAAGGTGGATAACCTTACTGCTCTGATTCAAAAGGCTGAATTGCAGCTGTCCACCGATCCTGAGATCAGCAAAGAAATTCTACTGGATTCTTCGAGTCCTTCCACCGTGAGAAATAAGATGATAAGACAAATTTCAACATTGTCGGTCGATACGCAAAAATTTGAGGATTTAGTCATTCAAGAGCAAACTATGGAGTATGTTGACTCTGTTCAAGCCTCGCAAAAGGTGTCACCAAAAAATATCTTTGAAAAAGCTGGGCAAGACCCTCCCAGATCACGAGTAAGCAATGAAGGCTATTTATCACCAAAAGGAGTAAGCGACACTGGAAATATGTTTTCGAATTTTGCAAGCAATGTGATCCTGAACAACAATACATCTCAGCAAAAGTCTTCTAGTGGAGTTAATCAGAACAATGAGCAGCTCCAACAACTCCAACAGCTTCATCAACTTCAGCAAATTCAACAACTTCATCAGATTCAAAAACTCCAACAGCTTCAGCGAATGCCAAGCAATATAAATCGCAGATCAACTGTAAGCACAAGGCCTGAGCTATTGATTCAGCTTCCCGAGAATAATAAAGATGATCAATGTCTAACCGACAGAAATGAGCCGAAGTATGTCCAAATCGAGGATGAAGAGATGCCTGTAAGACGCTCGACGTCTATCAAGAGAGGAAAGAATCCTAATATTGGCGCTCGGGCTGATATCATCTCTTCTTCAATAGCTGTAGGCGAATGCAGACCTAGCAAGTTTCGTTTAAGACCTGAATTAGACAACGACAACACCCAATATACGAAGGCAACTCCACATAACAGACCCTCTCTTAATGAGCCTGTGAAGACCCGAAATCTTCTAAAGCAAATCAGCCATCTTTCCAAAGATGCTGATAACGATCCGAATGACATGTCCAACCCTGACCCGGCTTTCGATTTTCAAGCAATCAGAGCGAGAAAAACCATTTCAGGGCCAGCTGAGAAGCTTAAGATGCAAGATGCTAATTCGATAGCCCCGCTTTCTCCTCAGAAAGTCATCAAGGCTCGGAGATCTATTCTAAACGAGGATATCATGCGACGCTTTCTCCCAGAAAACGTTACACACACCTTTTCGAAGAATTTCAAGAAAACATTGTAATTTTTTTCATAATTCTCTTGTGTTTCTAATTTGTTCCATTTAAGCGACATCGTTGACACTGGTGGCGATATATCAGACGTCACTTTCCATAATGAACAAACATCGTTTCGTCGGCGGCATAAAAGGAGAGTGTCAGATGAGAGCTCTGACTCTCAAGCAAGTTCTCCACGCGAGCCACGAGAGCGAAACATCTCGCAATGGTCTAAGGAAGCATCGAAAAATAGGGTTCAACGACCATCAAAGTTCACCAGCGTTGATCAGATCAAAAAATCTCAGAAGTCTCAGAAAGATAGGGAGGATGATCGCATATTAAAGGACTTAGATTTGGATCAGCAAGAATATTCGAGTAATACTCAAACCGAGGCAAGTCCTATAATAAGAGACATAAAATCTGGTGGTTCGCTAATGAAGATTGATCAGAATGGTGACCTTCATGAAGATATCGAACGAGAAATGCAATCGCCTATTCTGTTCAGAGACATCGAGATTTTGAATAAAGGCATCGAGATTGTGAATAAAGACAAGGTTGATACCAAAAGTAGGAAAGAAAAACAAATAGACAATTTCGATAAGGAGGTGCTTAAGGTGAAGGCTCTGAGTAACAACTCATTGTATAAATGGAGATTCTTGAGATTCAGAGAGATGAAAAAGAAAATTTCACGAAACTTCTCAATTGATATTATCGAAGGATCCGACTACCCTGAAGCCAACCTAAAGGTGACTATAGAGCATGTTGAGCGCGGCTTGCTTGAAAAACGCAGACACACAATGTTTGCTCGTCGATACATAAATTGGAAACATGCTCGGTCGAGGCAGAGAAGTCAAGAGAGTATAAAAGTTCATACATCAGAAAAGAATACTCTCCTGAGGAGCATGACTCCGTTGCGAAAAAGAACTCCTACTCGAGAGCTTAACCAAATGACTCTTCCATTGAATAATACAAAGCCTGTCCAGGAGGACTCAAAGAGACCCCAGCAGCACTTTCCAGAAAAGCAGATTAATACAACCATTTCTGAGATGAAGGCTGCTGATTCGAAGCCAAAACAGAAGCTGCTAGATGATCTTGGAGCTCCTTTGACAAAGAAAATTGAAGCCTCTTCTAAACCTGAGGAGAAGAAAGGCAATACTAATATTAATCTTAACAGCAGCAAGAGCAGTAGCAGTAACAATATCAATTGCAGCAGTCCAGCAACATCAATGAATATGCTTTCGAAGAGAGCTACTTCGCGAGAGAAATCCAAGCCAGAAACACAACCTGAAAAACAGCAGTCCGAAATACGAGCAACCTCGAGAACTCCTCAGGAGCTTTTATTGAAGAAACAACCAGAAACGCTGAATGTCAATGAAACTGATGTGCAGGCTCGAACATCTGGATTACTAACCATCAAGCCAATGCAAACAGACAAGAGACAAACACCAGAAGTCGATATAGTCCAGAAGACGGTGGTTGTTCAGAAAGATACCACACAACAGAAAGATGCGACACAAGAGCGTCACCCAAGTAGCCGCCAGAGCCAAGTGAAAGAAACAACTGGAGGAACAGTCAATGAGCTGGTCTCGTCGAAAAGTAAATAAGTTGCTTGTGAATTTGTTGTAACCTATTTTTATTTGTTAAAGAATCACTTGAAAAACTGGATTCTCTCCCAGAACAGCCGAAAAGCATTTCAAGCACCAGGCTGAAAGAAACCTCGAGGCAAAAAAGTCCCAGGAAAAAAGAGGTAGGAGAGACTCCGAAGTCTATTATAAGTGATGATACCTCGCCGCAGCGAAAAACTGTATCCATTGTTTCTCAAAACGAGGTTCCTTCAATATCAGAGCTTAGTTCCACACCTGCAAGCACAGTCAAGAAGTACAGATTGCTTATTTGTCATCGAAATTGAAAATTTTTGTAAATAATAGGAGGCAATTGACCAAAGCGCATACTGTCAAACTAAAACCAAATCAGAATGGATCTATCAAGAAACCTCAACAGCTACAACTAACGTAAAGCTGACTGAATTATTTACACTCTAAATAAATCGTCAATATATAGAAAAGCAGCGAGTGCAAAAGTATTGAAAGGAAAACCGTTACTTGAAGAGTCCAAGAAAAGCGAAAAGGAGCTAAAAAGTGGTGAGACTGAAGAAACTCTTGATGATGGAAGCGAGCAAAAAGAAACCATTAAGGAAGAAAACGAAGAAGGAGGGGATACGCCAAAAGGCCAACAGCTTATGCAGCAGTTTATTAAAAGATTAGTGGGAAAAGAAGGAGAAAATTTAACTGAGGAGGAAGTGACTAAAGTGTTGATGAATGACCCTATGAAAGTGGTGACTGAGTTGATGCATAACGAAGCAATTGATAACGAGACCAAACTCGACCTTTACCTATGTATTTTTGGCTTTTCCTGGCATAAAGTAATTTGAATCTATGTTTTTACATAGTGGGAAACCGACAAGAGCAGCTAAAGGAACATATCAGACTTCTTGAGGCAAATATTGAAGAAAACCTCATGGCAGAAGGCGATTGCAATGAGCAACTTAAGAATTTCTTTGATTTTAGAGTGAAAGAGAGCAAAGGCAATAAGGTAGCGAACACACCACGATACCTCTATACCCTAATAATGTATTAGAATGAACTCAGGTTCTCTCAAAATTTGGTTCTGCCAGGTGATCAGGCTAGCCGATTGTATCTCGGCTTCCAGTCTGATGAAGATGACGATGATGACGACGACGTTTACTCTGATGAAGAAGATCCTGAGAAAGCCGAGGAGAGGAAACTCCTCCTCCAACAGCGCAGAAACGCGTATCGTGGGCATTTGGCGAGAGGAGATTTCAGAACTGCGCATGGAAGTCATTTCCTGAAAGAACTAGAAGCAGAAAATAACCGCAGGGAGTACTTCAAAGCCCAGAAGTGGATTCTAGGGAAAATGAAGGAACATAATATTAGCGATAAAGGGGTTATTCAAGATATCATAAAAGATCCTAAAGAACCAAAATATAAAAGTTTTCTGTTCGATCCTAATCGTTCAGTTAAAAAGAAGAAAACAATATCAACAGAAGAGAAAGGGTCTCTCGATGCTGACTGTATTAAAACCAGAAAATTGGCAGAAAGTTTCAGGAAACAGCTAATCGAGCTGCAACAAAGCGACCCCGAACAATTCAACACCCTGATGGAAAGGTTTGGTTTGATACAAAGCGAGATTTCGAATCAAATTCACGAGTTGGAGCGTGAAAAAGAGATTATATAAATGCGAATAAGAATTCTTATGAATCGCATTAAAGATACATATTTGAGTTCAATTTTCTTTAGGAATACTTTTGAAATAGCAATAATAAATTTTAATTATCTTCATGAAATAATCTGTCTAAATAAGCATTGAACATACAAGAAGATAACCTTCTTGAAATATTAATCTCCTATGTTTAATCTTGGTAGTACTTGATGCAATACTCTCAAAAGCTCCCTTGGTAGGTGTTTCGAGAGCAGATATTGCTGAATCATGTGAAATTCTCTTTGCTGTGCGCCTCGTGAGCAATGATTCATTCCTGACTCATGTTTTACGCTGCAAAGTCAGCGAATAGCGTTTGGTTTCATTTCGCCAAAGCGATTAAAATCAGAGCACTGCTTAGTTAAAGTAAAGATGGCTGTAATGTGCACAATGTCATTAAATACTATGTACTAAAACAGAAATACACTCTATCTTCATTACTAATTTGAAATAGAGAGACTCAAAAGATACGAAAGAAAGAAAATAAATATAAATTCCTATCAGAACAAAAGATGATGTCCATAGATATATTGTGGAAGAAGCTATTTTTGTTATTTACAAATATTGTTGCTAAATCTTCAAGGTTGGCGACTCGCCATGTGTTTTTAAGTCGCCACTTCCTTTTGAACTTGCGGTCGTTTCAGCTAATATACTATCTTCACGAAACCAAAGGTCTCGGAGTGCCTCTTTAGCACTAGGTCTAGCTCGTTCCCCTTTTCTAAGCATCCGCTGGATCAGATCTTTGCAGTTCGCCGACACCTTCGAGAAATTGGGGTGATCGAAGTTCGGCTCGCTGTAAAGGATCATTTGTTTTAGCTCCGTTTTGCTGGTTGCATTGAACGGTTTCTCTCCAGTTACAAGCAAATACAAAAGCACTCCACATGACCACACGTCGCATTTCTCAGTGAAACTACCGAAATAAACCTCTGGAGCCATGTAGTAAGGCGTTCCAGAAGTCGCGGCCAGTGTTTCACCTTCCTTCCTCTGCTCAGACATGCCGAAATCAATTAGTTTCAGCGAATCAAGCGCGTTTGGGCTTGCTAAAAGTATGTTATTGGGTTTGATGTCCTTATGTGCTATCATTTTTGAGCTCAAATATTCTAATGCAGAGAGAATTTGCTTCGCGACGATTTTAATCAAACCTTCCTGAGCGGTGAAAGCCTCCTCTTTCATCTTTCGAGCCAGGCTTCCTCCAGTGCAAATCTCTGTAACTAAAAAAGGGGTTGAGTCTTCTCCAATTTTGAGAAGCTCATATCCTTTTAAAATATTTGGGTGTTCAAGATTAATCAAAAAGTCTGCTTCCTTGGTCAGAGCTTTCAAACGCGATTGATTGGAACGTAATGTTATTCTTTTGTTGGGAATTTTAATGGCGCGTAAAGTGTTCGTGGGGATATGTTGTGCGCAGTATACTTCACCTTCTTTTCCTACATTGGGATGAATTATGGATGAAAAAACGATGTAATTACCTTCACCAAGCTTGGAGACGAGGACGTAGTCATTCATTTGACCAACTGGGTTGGTTTCAACGGGATCAGAAGCGAGAGGTTTATTTGTTATTGAAGGAACAGGGGTTTTAGGGTCGGAGTTTTCCTTATAATCTTTTTCTAATCATAAGTTGAGTTCATGACAACATTCGAGACATACCTCTACGAGACTTTGATTTAGGTTTTGCGGAACTTGTGCAAGAGCCCATTGTCCTGAATTTATCGTGGACTTTTACTCAGAGAATAATCCGGAAATACTTTTTTTTAAAAAAATTAATCAATCAAAAGGAGTCTTGAGCACTTCACTGGAATTATCAGAAAATAAGAACGTAATCAATTTCCAATTCAGAGATTTAATAACTGGTTTTTAAAAGTAGTAAAATTCTTTGGCTGATAGCTTATTTATAAAATAGTTCCTTCACCTTAACAAATATAACCGCAGTTGCTGCAGGGTTCAGTCCAATAAAAATATTTATTTCAATCGCCCTGCATATCGAGACTCAATATTGCTTTGGGTTGTTCTGGAAAAAGATTTAGTAAATTGGCCTTATCAGACCAAATTTCCAATTGAAATGGAATTTATTAAAAGGTAGAGGGCGCTGTTGTTGTTTCTGGGGGAGAACGAGGCTAAATAGGCCAATGGGCTAAGGTAGAGAGTCAGCTCAATCAATGATATAGGGACTGGTCAAAAATTTAATTAGTAGGCGTTTACGAAAACCAGTGCTTGTTGTTAATTATTCTGAATTCAGATCTTCCAAATTAAATTGGGTTCTATAATCAAAAAATGCTGTAAGAAATTCGTGCGAGAGCAACAAATAAGACAGCAAATTCCACTTGACTCCTAATCTCGAGAGGACTGCTTTAATAGCGGTTCTACCTTATTTGAGAGATTGAATTGAGAATCATCAACAAATATTAAAGGAATAACGACGCATTAATAGAATAGAGCCACGTGCCCTAGTCTCTTCACGGTCCCTAAACAAAGTCTCTTTTTGGATTTTCTATTGAATATTTGAAACCTGGGAGCTCGTAATTGGTACAAGACCTCTGTTTGAAATTTCAATTCACTGACCTCGTATTTTAATAAAATTCGAGCAAAAGGGAAGTTCCAAATGAGAATATTCAAATGAGAATTTTTGATTAATAAAAATATAATTTAAATAATTCTTGCTTCTTCATTGATCTTATTGAGTGCGCGTGGATAAGTAGGAATTAGAATCTACGGCAGTGACCCCTCTCGCAAACTTTATTGGAACTGTAGAATACCTCATCATTGAGAGAAAAACGTTCCTGAGATACATTATGAGAACTGTTAATGAGCAATATTAAAGAAGAATTTGAATGGTTATGGTTGAGATACGTAGTTAGGATTCAGTGACTCAATTTGGTGCTTTCTGAGGCAAATTGAAGTCTCGAATTGTCTCTTAGTTATCTCAGTTGAGTTTTTTCCACGGGAAATTGCCCGCAAACCCGTACCGCAGCTACCCGGTTCCCTTCGCACAACGTACGGAGATCTAGCCTACTATTCTCTTTTTCTTTGTGATTCGAGGTTCTCTTCAAGAACGGCTGTAGAGTAATCTTATCTAAAGAGACAATGATTGAAAATTGCAGGTTAGTAATATTCGTTTTACTCATAGCTATTGTTTCGAAAATTTAGTTTTGTAGCCTGAAAACCTTTACTTACAAGACTGTAATTATTTTCCTGCTACTCTTCAGGCTGCCGTAATAAATCCTGTGTTGTGAGACCAGTCTCCAATTGCAATTTTATCCTCGCAAATTAAATAAGGCTGCCTCTTCAGAGGGTTTAATGAACCTGGAAACCGATGTACGAAGCATCTGCGATCAGCTTGTTATAGAACCCCATGAAGAAAGTCCAATTACGGCTGCTTACTGCACTGTGAGATCGAATACGGTCGGAATTTGTGATGTTACGAAAGGATCCAGCTCGACCTTTAAAGGGCCTCAAGTTCCAAAAGGTAGCGCCTGACTCTGGCAAACAGTATCTCAACTTTTTTAAACAGGCTGGAACTCCTTGGTGTATCAAATACCTGATTCAGATTACTTGATATGTTCCAATTCTCCTCCGACTCTAAAAGTGGGAACAACTAAATTCGAGGTCTATGAAAACGAGAGCTACCGGAAACCTATCTTCAGCATAGATTCTCATGAAGGAGGTAACCTAAGTAAGCTAGAAAGTTGTGCTAATGTCTCTTTCGAAAGAAATTTTGGATATTTCGCATCATCCGAAGACGAAATTCGTAGCGCTTTTCTCGAAGATAAAGCAAGTGAACTACCACCTCTTTGACTATGAGAACTGGCAACTGCTGAAAAGAGCCAAGTGGCGACCGGAGCATAACGGTATGAGAGACTTTTCATCATTTTGAGGTGATTCGGATTTTTAGATATCATTACAAGCCTCAGTTTCAGTCCATGCGGTGATTATATTGCAACGATAGACCAGCAAGGAGTGTGTGTGTTGTCTTCAGTCGTTTCGGATGAATCCCTATTGAAAACGCAAACTGAAGGAATAAAATACAGTAATCTAGAGCAATCCCTCTGACAAAGGCTCTAATGGGTAATCAGGTGCCACGAAATGCCGCTGGAATTCCATTACTGGGATGGTTGCGTTGAGTTTCAACAAAAAGAACATTAATCTGCTTGATCCGAACAAAAATAAGATGCTATTTACTGAGCATATCCAGCCGCACACACAGCGTATATGTCGCTCATAGATATCATGATTTATTATGATCTAAAATAGACATTAACTGGATTGACTGGAATGACGATGGGAACTTACTCTGCTCGTGTTCTCGAGAAAAAGTTGTGAAAATATTCGACGCTAGACAAGGGGCCGTATCCAAATCACTGAATGATCTTCATAAGGGTAGATATCATAATTGACATTACACTGTCCTGATCGATCATTGATGAATTTTAGATGAGATCAACTGTGTGAAATGGAGTCCATCGAGCAAGATGATTCTGACAGGTTCGGCAGATGGAACGATAAGGATTACAGACTGCAGAACTGAAAAGATGATTTATACCAATAAATCACCTGATGGTTGTAAGATCGACCCATGAATATTTTTTTGCTGACTGTATTTTCGTTAGGCTGGATCAGCGCTGTTTGTTTCATGTGAGATGATAATTAGCACATTAAAAAGATAATCTCACTTGTATACGATTTCAATTGGCGCCTTGATCTCAGATTATCTTCTCTCCATCTGGAGGTGTGGTAATATATTCCAATAATTATTCTTCTAATAAGAAAATTTGGCTCGAGCTAATTTTCTCTAATTGCACCTGGAAATATCACAATGTGTGATATTGATTGCTGGCCAGGCAGAATTTTTTTTGCTTTGCTTATTTTGAGAGAAATGAAAAGTTCATTCAATAAACTGTGTGAATTAATCTATGAAATTGAACCATTTATTCGAAAACTAATCTGCACATATTAGAATCACGCTAGCATTTCATTTCATTCAAGAGTTAAAGGAATCTTATCATTAAGACTAAATTTTGTTCATTTGGCTAGAGAATTAGCCTTTGCTATAACAAATATTATTCGGCATTGGGAATACATATGTTTGCCGTCATTTGCCAAATAGTTGAAGAATCACTTAGTTTGGTGTACAGTTTGAGGAGAAAAAATAATTGTGTCTTTCATTGTGAAATTATGATTTATTGATGCGATACAATAGAACTTAGACCGCAATGGAAATATCTCAGTAGAGTTAGGGACTTTCCCTTTAGACATTATTTGAAAATAAATACCGAAATGAAATATATTACTCGCTCGCTATTATATGAAAAAAAAGCCAATCATAGAGACAAAAATTCAGGGGGTCATGTATTTAAATTATTTTCTTCATTTTCTTGCGAGCTTCATCCAGTAGGCCTTTCACTTGTCCTAAAGTTAGAGTCGTCCCTTTCATCCACTCATGAGCAAGCAGCTCACTCATGTCATACTTGGAACTTGATTGCCCAGCTAGCAATGTCGAAATCAGAGCTTTTACCCCTGATTTCGCGAGATTGGGTCCCCATCGGCTTATATCTAGTTCTTCTTCATTTAGGGCCCAAAAGAGTTCCCAATCTCCATTTAAGATAGCCAAATATCTCTCATCTTCAAGAGAAACATACGGAAGAGATCCAAAACAAAGAGCGAAGAGGATTTCACCGAGACAGATGAGATCAACACAGACCCCGTCAAGGAATGAATCACTCACATGCACCTTTTCGCTGAGAGAAGTATTGTATTCTTGGTCAATGTATATGTTTTCTAGACATAAGTCCCCATGATAAATTTCATTTAGATGGAGCGCAGAGACCTCTTCGAGAATTTTTTTAAATAACGTCCTAGTCACCGCTGTAGGAAGCACCTTGAAATCTCTTAGCAAGTCTATGAAAGACAGCTTGGAAGTGGATGTTTTTATACTCTTTGAGCTAGAACTCAACATTTCCTTTGAGTTTTCGAGGTCCTTGGCTTCCGAGACAGAACTCCTTTTCTCTGGGGTCTGAACAGGAGTCATGTGATTGTCTGGAAAGAATTCGCTTTTTTGCGATATGAGAGCTTCTATCATGTTGTGATATGACTTTTATAGTGTTGTGAAAGAAAAATGATTACAAATGATATTAAGGAAGTCTTAAACAACTCATTTGCATTTTATTGTTATGTACCCTTATTTTGGATTGAATGAACAATAATTTTACAATAACTTATTGGTTTATTCTTTTGACTTCATCAGAATATAGAACTTGATCGAAAGTTTCAGAATATGTTCCTGGTATTGAATCTCGAATTTTACGGAACTTAGTTCAAGGCTTGGTTCTTATATTTTAGTCAACACCTAGTTGGATAAAAATACATCATACAGAGGAATTAGAGGAATTGAGATAATCGAGAACGTTTACTGCAATTAGAGTCACTTCTGTTGAGAGTATATACATTTGTCCAGGTTGGTGACTGTGGCAGAAAACATTACTCTTTTGTTGAACACTTTAATTTAATGCGTTGCACAATTTCTTCAAAATTGTATTCCAGAAGTACTGAAATTTTATTTGCAACTGGTTGAGCAATCATTTGGTTGCTTGGAGAAGAGAGGGTACAGAGAAGACTAGATTAACCTCTCTTTTCACGTTCATAAATGTTTGGGCAACATTTTGGCAATTCACTATTGTCCTAAAATATCTACATTTTATTAAAATTCATTGCGATAATAACTCCAACGACCTAGTTGGAATTGAAATTGGTTGCTAGTGCGTGGATTCCATCGTATATTCTTTGTTTAGAGGGCTTCTTGTGAATTACTACAGCATTTAAAGTTGTTCTTGATGGTTCGGCAATTTAATTTTCCTTAAAATGTGATGTTCTCATTATAAAATTTCCGTAAAGTGTTTCTGATTGTTCTGAAAAAGCATATAAAACCCCTCTGCCAATTTTGAAAGATTATAATTCCTTCAAGGCAGTATTTTACGGAATATACCTTAATCAAAATCTGAGTGTTTTTTGTTTATAATTAGAAAGAGTAATAGTTTCATTCCAACTCACATAGATGCCCTACTTGAAAATGATGCTAGAGTTAATTGCGCTTCGAATGATTGCCGTATGGCACCAAACCTCATTGAGAACTTAGAGATAGTCCAATCTTATGAAAATTTTTGAAATCTCCCTCTCATTATTAATATTAAGTTAGCATTTGGTTGTTAGTTTTTCATGTTCGTTTCATGAGTCGAGAATGAACAGATATCAGAGTGTTTAGGCTTAGAGAATATTTTCTTGATATCTTTACACACTTTATTAATACATTTAAGCTTTCAATCTTGTTTCTATTTGGGCGAAAAGAGATATTTATTTCGATTGAATATTCTTTCTCATTAGAATGCAACTAATTAAGATTTTCTTATTCGACATTAATTGTCCTTCGAGGTTTTGTTCTCTTCTATTTTCTGTTAAGATTGCATAATTAGGGAAAACTCGTACTAGAGAGAGTTAGTCGAGCCAAAAGCTTAGAGAAATTAAGTTGAAAAGAAAGATGAGAATAGTCTCCTATGTATGACACTACAAATAATTTCAAAATTACCTGCTACTTTTATGAACTTTACTAATGTTTAAAGGTAAAAAGTTCGTAATCTCGCACCCTCTTACAATTCTTACTTCAGATTGGAGTTTACTCAGTAAATAATTTCGAAGCTCAAATTTAGAGAGAGAGAAATATGAAAATCACGGTCTTTAGTTAATTTAATGTTAAAAAAGAAATATTCCATTTGCATCTTTTAAATTTTATAATGAAGTGATATAAACATAGCAGCAAGGATTGCAATGGAAATATCTCAGTAATTATGAGTACTCTTTATGTAAAAGTGACTAAAAAAATTAAATTATGAAAAGCAACTCGGGTTGGATTTCACAGTTGTGAAAAAGTAAAATTGATTATTTTTAATCAGACTCAAATATAATGTTAAAAAATCTGGCTGGTATAAACATTTACATCATTTTCTGCATTTTCTTGCTAACTTCATTAAAGAGGCTTCTCACCTGTCCTGGAGTTAGGGTTGTCCCCTTCATCCATTCATGAGCGAGCAATTGATGTAGGTCATATTTAGAATTTGCCTGCCCTGATAAAAATGAAGAGATCAAGTCTTTGAGACCTGATTTTGATAAATTGAGTCCTCGTTTTTCTACTTTTAAGACCTCTTCATTAATGGCCCAAAAGAGTTCCCAATCCCCATTTAAGATCGCCAAATATCTCTCATCTTCGAGAGAAATGTATGGAACTGACCCAAAGCAAAGTGCAAAAAGGATTTCACCCAGATAGATGAGATCCACATAGGCTCCGTCAAGGAACGAATCGCATATATGCACTTTTGGGCTCAGAGAAACATTGTATTCTTGATCAAAAGAGATGTTTTCAAGGTTGAGGTCGCCATGATAACTCTCGTTCAAGTGCAATTTTGAGACTTCTTCAACGATGTTTTTAAACAAAGTCCTGATGACAGGAGCAGGAAGTACTTTAAACTCTTGGAGAAACTCCATCAATGACTTTTTTTGTAAAGGGTCCTTTATGTTTTCTGAACTCGAAGCCATGCTCATTAAGTTTTCTTGATATACTGCGCAGCTCCTCTTCTCCGGGATAAAGCTCTCAGTGAAGATGGCAGGAGCCTCGAACGTGGTTGAACCTGTTTTTTCGTTTGTATATGCTGTCATTTTTTTTTTGCGAATTTGGCTCTGTAGTGTTAATATAAATATTGATTATAAACTACTGAATGCATGGAATTCATAACCAATATTGCTTTGAATTTCGATCGTGATTGTCATTATTCCAGATGCAATGACTCAGAAGTTTTAAAGATCTTTTTTAGATTAACTTTTTCGAAGTTCTGCGAACAATTGAGAACATTAATAGAATGTTTCAGAACGTTTTGGTTTATTAGAATCGAAAATTTTGGAATTCTGGACACAAATGAGAGTGTTTGACCCCTTCTAAGCCCCACTCAGTGCTTCACGCAATACGGAAATTGCTCTGCTGAGTCTCTCGTACTTTTACGGCTCTAGGCCTAGAGAGGTGGGATTTGGTATAAAATCCAGCGGCGGTTTGTTTTGGAGATAATAGGAAAGTGAAGGGGGGTTTTCCAGGCAAAGCTTTTCAGACAAGATTGATTTTATGCGTTGAATTAAATTTAATATGTTTTATTCCCAGTAAGATTCAGTAAAATTGAAGTTTGAATGATAGAATACATTGTACAAACACTTGCTTCAAGGTGTTTCAACGCTATGGATTTGAAAAAACATCTGTATCTCTCACAGTGCAACTACGGCCCTGGACGATTCCATAGCTGCTGATTTTTTTAATTGTAGTATCTGATTAACGGGGGTCAAATAGGAATACTTTCCTCGCAGGCCCATATCTTATCAATGTCTCTCTGATTCAGAGAAATGACAGTTCTAATTTCTTATCTTATCAATCTAACGAATCCGACCTGACATACGAATGAATCATAATATCTAATGTTCTCTCCTCGAGCTTGATGCGAATTGTATGTATTTCTGTTTAAATTGGTTAGTTAGAGAATACACCTCCGTTTAAATTAAAGTTTTCAGTTAATGACAGTTTAACTCTTCTTAAATTGCTGGATGAAGAGATCGAAAGGTTCTTTTTTATGTTCCTAATTGATCGATATGGGATGATATTTTATAAAGAATTTTTGAATTTTATTCAAAAGAATCGAACAAAAAGGAACCAACCTTAGTGCGTAAAATACCTGCGACAAAATCCTAAAATTTCCTTACAAGAGTTAGAATGAACGTTCGCTTAGTTTCACAAATTCATTATTTTTAAGGTATAATTGAGAATGACGATATTCTGGGAGTTTCGAGGCAATCCTTATCAACAAACCGTATATATTTTAACAAAAGTTGCTCGCTTTCTGTTTCTAAGTTAGAAAGATATCGTAGACTCAAATTGATATTTCATGTGCATGTGTATTCAATGCAAGTATCGCTTTTCAAGCTAACATATATATATCTAAGTGAGGATAAATAAGCTCTTCTTGTTATTAGATTATTCAAGCAATAATATCTTTTTTCTTTGCCAATTCTTAACCACAGTTGCTGACTGGAATTTCCATACTTTGTTTTCGGATTCGTGATCAGACGTTCTTGTACTCACAATCAGTGCGAAAATTAATCCTTTGAGTTTCGAATGACAATGATCCTTCAAAGGCGTTTATGCGCTTGATCAAATTAGAGGGAGCATCAAAGTACGCTTCTTTAAACAAGGAGGATAACTCGGTCTTACATTTTGACTTTACGCGACTACATCCACAATGGCGAAAATCAATAATGTCGAACTTAATTCAGAAAGAGTATCTTTGATATGGCGGCCGTTGGTTTCTTAAAAAATTTAATTTGTGTGGCATGACTGCTCAGATGCCCATGCACATTACATGGACATTAGTTACTTAATGACCATGAAAATTTTTGTTATGGATAAAACTCCAAATTTTCTTTCAGTTGATGATGTCAATATTTCTTTTAGAGACAGACTGTCATAAATTCATGTTTACAGCAAAAAATCGAGTACTGTCTTTAGATAATCTATATTCATCTCTTTGGTTATTCAGGATCTTCTTATAGAACTGCTCGATTCTGGAGAATTCTTTCCACGGGAGTTTTGTTATGCGTATATTTTAATTTCTTGTATCTATTATTCATTGAGCCACGTTTACTTCGCCGTATGTCTGTGGCACCTTCATCAGCGGCACGTAGTTTCATTATTTTAATTATTCGCTTTTTTCCCCATAACTTATTAATATGCTCGAAAAATAATAATTAAGGTCATGTTTGCAGATGATATAAATTCTGAGGTTATGAACAAATGGATATTTGGAATCTTAAACCGGTGAATTGTTGAATACTGTTAAATGAGAGAAATCCTCATTACTTATCTTTCAAAAACGATTTAAGTAAATGATATTAATTTAAGTTCAAGATAATCATTTAGTTCATAAATAATTTATTTTAGCCATCAAGCCTGAAATAATAACAGACCTTTCACCAATCAGTTTATTTCCTCTAAGAACCTATTCTTTTGCTAGTTGCAGTCCTATAGCTGGTGAGTATACTAAGAAAATTCATAAACATCATAAGTTTACCTTTTGATAATATTGCTAAGCTCCCTATTTCTTTCTCATGGATTCTAACGAAGGGGCAGTAATTTCAAACACCTTCTTTGGTTTTTGCTTTCTTATTCTCCACCACTCCCGATCTTGGCGAAAACCCCCGCAACTTTTTTCAAATAATCAAACATTAGCTTGTATATTATATATCCTATTGCAATTCCATTCGCAATCGCTGTGAGTAAATCACAGACTTTGCTTATGAAGGTTTGGTTATATACATTCTTTATCAAAATCGCCTTCAAGGTCCATATAAAAGACAAGATAGTATACTCCTCGGCTTTTTACAGGTCTTTGAACATATGAGGGTGTTTTTGTTTGAAAAGATTGAAATAAGGGTGGATCATCAATAGAAACATAATTGCTTTCCCTTTATCTGAAATATCCAGCAACGAATCCAAGGCGTACATACTGACTTTAAAGAAGATGATCACGATACCCCAATAGAAAGTCTCATTTGCATAATTGCTGTAAAGCCCTCCAAATACGATTCTGAGTGGCTCAGAGGTCGGCAGACTCTTCTTGTTTTTAAACAGTAAGAGTAATAAGAATAATGGAATAGCAGACCCCCAGACAGCCAGAGCAGGAAATACGAAAGCAAATTTGAACGAGTTGTACTCTTCGGTTCCACATTCAACGCCAGTTTGAACGGAGACATACTGTGTGGTCACGAAAGGGTCCAATTGAGTACAGGTTAAGTACTCACATAGGGCTCCGATGATACCAGGCTGCTCTAAGATGATAAATACTACAGAAGTCACCCCTAAGTTATAGATTTCGTTTGAAATCTTCATCTTTGCGCTTCAATACACCTCTGATGATTAAGAAAGGAAGTGTTAGGAGGAGTTTTAGGGCTGAAGATAAAACAAAGAACATTGTTTTGAATTTCAGCATTGGGAATGGATCAGTACTTATAATGGCGTATAAGCAAGAGATAGTGAAGAATACTCTTTCGTTCGGATTTCCCATTGTACCTGATATTCCCAATAGGTCACCCAGATAATCGACGTTTAGTTTCGAAATCAAGGAAGAAATCTGAGAGTATGTCGCGAAAATAACCATGTACGCTCCAGTGCGATCTGTTGTCGTCGCAGCATTTTCTTGAGTCGTAGCGTGAAGTTTTTTATGAGATTTGTAAGTTGTGTAGACAACAAAAAGCTGATACACGAAGAGAGAGAAAAACAGAATGATCCCCACTGCAATAAGCTGCCCCTTTCCAGGGCATTTCGAACACCTCGATCCATCTGCAACGTATCCTATTTCAGAGTCGCATTGCATGCATACAGGTCCTGTAAAGCCTTCACTGCAGTTGTTCGGAACACCTCCAAGACATCGTACACCGGAATCATTACAAGGCACAATGCTTGAAGACAATGACGAGTTTCTCCCCAGCGTGAAGACTTATCTCGGATCCTCCTTGGCACGTTGCACCTACGGGACATGGACTACAACTTTTGTCGGTAGTATTCAGAGAAAATATATTATCATCGCAATAAGTGCAAGTATCTACTATTGTATCATTGATTTCTCCAGGAAGACACTCACGTAATTCCATGAAAAATTGCCGGGAACTGTAATAGAAAGGAGGTTCATAGGATTGATAGATGGCGTCCACCTGCACCCTCGTGTTAGCTTTACCGGCGAGAGTGATTTGACTCGGTGAAAGAATGCAAGTTCCAGCTGAGCATTTGCCAATGTCCTTTTTGCTGCCAATTTTGGGAATATGAAAGATCATTTCAAAAGAGTTTGAGTCTGAAACCTCAACAACATTCTGCGATATTCCGTTCTCAAGGTACTTGAGAACAGCCTTGAATTGGATGGCTTGAGAGAGTAGATGTCAGGTTCGTCACAAGAAAAGTTGAATTGGAAAATTCTTGGATTGTGAATGGATTCTTTGATATTATCTCAATATCAAGTGTGCTGCCAACGGTGTCAGAAGAAGGAAAATAATTTAATGAATTGAACGCAGAAATGTCCAAGTTCGCGTTTTGAGA
>ENA-UOTX01000274-UOTX01000274.1-compost-metagenome-genome-assembly--contig:-NODE-274-length-57846-cov-12.451574_pt1 | contig 57846 bp, 38 predicted proteins | sample MGYA00238143_ERZ746982 | MGnify/ENA primary metagenome ERZ746982 (study PRJEB28758, sample SAMN06268862) | compost metagenome | isolation source: single cell | place: USA: California, Emeryville, Joint... | reverse complement strand
CTTAATAATTTGAAAAATTCTGATTTGATCTAATACAAGCAATACACACAGCCATTATCTATTAAATGGAAAGAATAACTTTTATTTGCAGGTGAACTAAATTCTGAGGAGTCTCAGCAGCATATTCAGTGTTGAGGAATTTTAATCGCTTCGAATAATAACGGATCCTCTTAGTGAATTTCTTGACGCTGGTCCAGATTCTTCATTAACCACTTCCGCAACTTTCAAAATAAATTCCCCCAATTTCACAGATTTATTCGAATTTTGTTCAATCTCTTCAATCAAGTTTTGAATATACTTCATTTTATTTCGTAATAAGAGAAGCCGACCCATATCAGTAATGGGATTGTCAAAATTTAGTGTTGAGAGAACTTCATTGATTCTATTTGCTGTTTTTTGATTTGTTTTAGCCAAATCAACACTTTGTGCAATTGTCGATTCAATTTTTATTTGAGGTTTTTGGTCCTCTGATTCATTCGAGTTGCTTTGAACATACACTGCCGTAACGGTTGAAGTCACAGTGGAAGTTGTTGTAACTGTGGCTGTAGCTGTAGTCAAAATCGTGGCAGTAGTTGTCACAGCAGAAGTGGAAGTTATTGTGACGGTTGTGGTAGGGGTTGGTTGAAAACCGGTTTCTTTTAATGAGTCGGAGAGTTGTTTCTTAACCTCATCGGGTAGTCTGTCGATAAAGTCTTTGAGAGCGAAATTTATTTCAGGAGAATCACCCATCTGATCCGTAGTATAGTCTGTAACAGTCCCAATTATAGCTCTGCTTGGTGCCAGTAGTAGAAAAACTATGCACAAAATAATGAAGATTCTCATAAAGCTGGATCGAAATTTCAAATATTGATTAATTATTAAATTCTAATTTGCGTTCTGTATAAATGCTCAAAAAATTAGCTCATGATGACTTCTCTTTAAATCATCTAAAAAATAGGCAGCTTGAGTCTTTTCACTTTGCTTTGACCACAAAAAATCTTATTACCAACATTTGCTTGAGCTGCTAAGTATGATATCAGAGTTATAACATGGATCTGTGGAACATCATCCTTGATTGAGTAAAGTTCACTGTTGTTTCTAACAAATATGAAAATAGCGAGAGCTGTTAGATGAATAAAGTGAAATGTCAGTTCATTGCTGGCCATTCAGGGAACTACAACTCGCAAAACTTTGGCTCCAGAATATGAGCTCAACTATCAAATAAATATATTCCTCTCAAAAAGAGACTCAAGAGCACCTTATTTAATCAACGAGTGATTCAATTTTCAATTAGTAGTAAATCTGCTGTAATAGACTTCATTTCGAACCATCGAGTAGCTAATTTAACGAACACTTTTCTGTTAATTTTCAATCTCTATCAGAGATATCTTTGGTTCGTTTCGATTGCAGTTGATGTTATTAGAAATCTCAATAACAATGCTAAATCTTCAATCACTTACTAATCTCTGATATTAAGCGGCTTCAACATCTTAACTCTATCTAGAATTTTCCCTATCAAACTAACAAATTTGAAATGGCAGACAATTGAAACCAACTGGAAATTTATTACAGTTTCGTTTTATTAGTTTTCTTTTTCTGTATTTACTTGTTCGTGCAACTCCTTTCTTAATTACAAAATAGAACTCAACAATGGGCGCCTTCGATTCTTTTTTACATAAAGGACATGGACATACAGTGTCCAATTGATCATTTGATGTGAAGAAGAAATCTACATCCTTCATTTACGGTCTCTTCGAGAGTGCACTACTTTTCTCAACCTAGCATTGGTTATCTTCGCTGTTTGGCTCTCTTCAGGTGTTGAGACCTCTAGACTGTGACCAAGCAAAAATAAATGAAAAGCTAAACATTTTTTCAAATAAGATTCTTCTTTCTAAACATTTCCCTCCTCTCATCACTTAAGTCTTAACATTTTGAGCATTGGAGTTATTCCTGTTCGATTATTTCTTATCATCATGCAGAGCTAAGAATCAATGCTGCAAATTCTCTTAATTTGATGTATGAAAATTGGCTCTCTCCAATTATTAGCCTTCATTTTGTAGGCTAGCAAGTACCTATCTTGATCTGATTCAGGGAAATTTACGACTGAGAAACAACTTCAACTTCACAGGAAAAATAATTCAGCTCTGCGGATGGGATTAACAGCAAATTTTGAGATGTAGAGTTAATTATTTTGCAAAATCTTGCCGAAATACAAAATTTAAATCAATTCAAAGATGACATACAAGAATCAATAATTTTTATGATTTAATCAAACTCTGAGACGTATCAAAGGTATATTCAGTGATACAGTACTAAGAAAAATTTAATCGCTTCGAATCATAACGGATCCTCTCAGTGAATTTCTTGATGTTTCTCGAGATTCTTCATTAACCACTTCCGCAACTTTCAAAATAAATTCTCCCAATTTCACAGCTTTATTCGAGTTTTGCTCGATCTTCTCGATGAGTTGTTGAATTTCTTGAAGTTCTTGAATCTGATTTTGGCTTAAGACACTAGTCTGACCAGATTGAATGGGATTGTTGGCAGATGGTGATGATAAAATGGATTTAATGGTATTTGCTGCGTTGTGAATTGTTTTAGCCAAATCAACACTTTGTGTAATTGCCGATTCAATTTTTATTTGAGGTTTTTTTCCCTCTGCTTCAATCGAGTTAATTTGATGATACGCTGTCGTAGTCGTTGCAGTTACAGTGAAAGTGGTTGTAACTGTAGCTGTAGCTGTAGTCAACATCGTGGCTGTAGTTGTAGCTGTAGTCAACATCGTGGCTGTAGTAGTGACGGGAGAGGTGGTTGTAGAAGTGGAAGTAATCGTGACGGTTGTGGTGATAGGTGGCAGAGGTTGTCGTACTACTGTAGTAGCAATGAAAGACGTGACTGTGGTAGAGGCTGTAAATGTGATAGTGGATGTCCGGATAGATAAAAGTTTTTTAAAGAGATTATTAAATGCCTCTTGTTTTGGCACAGTGCTAGTCGTAGCTGTGCCCAGCGTAAGCAGTATCTTAAAAGTGCACAAAATTATAAAGATTCTCATGAGCTGGATCGAAAATGTCAAATATTGATTATTTGTTAAATTCTAATTTGAGTTCTGGATAAATACTCAACAAAAATCAAATAAATTAGCTCAAGAGTGTTTTTCTCTCCATCATCGAAATAAGCGAGAAGTTTGAGTCTTTTCACTCGTCAATCCTTTTGTCAGCACTGAATTGATCTATAAAGAATACACAGCATTATGATAGCCTAGTTCTGTGAACCATCAATAATTGAGTAAATTTTAGTGCTGTTTCCAGCAGTCTTGACAGCGCGAGAGCCTACTTGATGTATCAAGTGATGATTGAGTTGTATTTTGGCTTCATCCTTGGCCATTCATGCATAGCTTTGCCACCAAAGTCTAAGCTCAAGCATGAGATAAAATATTTACTTGAAAAGAGACTCAAGAGTACCTTATTTAATCAACGACTGATTCGATTTTCAATTCCTTTCAAATGAGTAAATCTGCTGAAATAGACTTCATTCGACGAACCATTGAGAGGTTACTCAAATTATTCAGTTCACCTTCGATCTCTATTAGATATTTCTTTGTTTTTTGTCGATTTAAGTTGATGCTATAAGAAATTTCAGCAGCACTGTTTCTAAGTTGTCTCAGTCAACGACTCATCTCTGGTTTTAAACAGCTTCAACGTCTTAACTCTATCGAAAAGTTTTCCTATGCAAACTCACTTTTTCTCATATTGGAAAACTAACAACTTGAAAAGCCAAATAATTGGAACCAACAACTGGATTTTTATTTGAGTTTCTTTTTATTAAGGTTTCTTTTTTTGTTCTCTCTTCCGTATTTACTTTTTCATGCAACTCCTTTCTTGATTACAGAATAACGAGCCCAGCAATTGGCGCCTTTGATTCTTCTTACCAAAAGGACGTGTGCATGACAGTGTTCAATGGATTATTTGATGTAAAGAATAAATATGCAACCTCCATCTACGGTCTTTAGGGTGCACTGCTTTTCCTGAGCTAAAATCAGTTGTCTTTGTTGAGTAGCTTTCTGCAGCTTTAAAGAATTTCTATACAAAGAGACTATGACCGACCAAAAACAAAAAGAAGTGGTTAATGGATACGTAGGCAAAGAAAACAAAAAATTTAAACGTTTTTTGATATTATATTCTTCTCACTGAGCATTTCACTCCTCTAACAGCTTAACTCTTTGATTTTCTGAACAACAGAGTTATTTTTTGCATTAATTTTCTTCTGATTATTCCTCATCGTCATGCAGAGCTAAGGGTTACAGCTGCATTTCTCTTAATTTTATGTGTGAAAATTAGTTCTTTTCGACTTAAAAACCTTCAATATGAAGGTTAGCAAAAAGAATAATAAGTCAGGACTTTGGGATGACCATTATAATGTGAATATCATAAGAGTTAATTAATTCTTAAAATTGTAATGGGATCCAAACTGTCAAACAAAACAAAAGATTCCTTAGTTATTCATTTGTAAATGGAAAGAATAAATTATTAATAATCTTATTTGCAAGTGAACGAAATTCTGTGGCCACTCAAAGATTTCTTTCCTCTCGAGAAATTTCACCACTTCGAATCATAACAGATCCTCTACTGATTTTTCTGATGATGATGAGGTTCCAAATTCTTTTAAAACTTGCGAAACTTTCAAGATAAATTCTTCCAACTTCAAGACTTTATTTGAGTTTTGTTCAATCACCTCGATAAGTTGCTGAACTTCCTGAATCTTGTTTTGACTGAAGACACTACTCTGACCAGGTTGAGCGGGATTGTTCACAGATAATGATGATATAATGGATTTAATGACATTTGCTGCTTTGTGAATCGTTTTAGCCAAATAAACACTTTGAGCAATAGTAGATTCAATCATTATTTGAGGTCTTGGTACTGCTGATTCAATTGAGCTAGTTTGATGAACAGCAGTCGTGACTCTTGCAACAGTGGAAGTGGTTGTAACTGAAGCCATAAACAAAATGAGTTTTTAGAGTTTTCATATCTTCCTCTCCAAATTACCTTTGGCAATTCCTCTCCCTATTGTATTAAGCTTTCATTATGGATTTTGCTCTACAATAAAACGAAATAAGACCCAAGAAATGATCGGAAATTTTCAAAATGAACTGAACGGAGATTTACCGCGATACAACAGCGAGTTTGAAGGCAGTACCGTTAAAATAGCCGTCAGCACTCATGGGATCTCAAATAGAGTTAGCATACACAGCGTATCAAATAAAAAATTGTTGAGCGAATTTCAAGGGCCAATAGTGAAAGGAGGTACAGCACTTCAGAATGACCCAATCCATTTACTCTCTCATCCAAAGGTTCCCATACATTAGTTCAGCAAGTTCCTGACACAGATTTTCTAATTTCAACGAATTCTCTGGGTCTAAATAACATCGGTGAATCTAAATTGCAAGTTTACTCTCTGAAGCAGAAAGTTTTTCGCGTGTTTCAATGGGAACACCCAGAATCTCGTACACTTCTGGTGGTTCTGAAATTAATTTAATGCAGCTAGACATCTATGATGTTGCGTTTGACAGGAGACACGGACGACTTCTTGCACAGTCGATTCGTAAAAGTGCGATGTATCATGTTTTTGACTGTAACGACTGGCGCTGTCTCAAGAAGGCTGCTTGGCAACCGACTCATCCCGACGGTAAATCGAAAACAATGAAAAATATAACTTAGCAACCAACATAGGTGTTGTAACTGGAATAGATGTTGACGAGAGCGGTGAATACGTGTCAATTATGGATCGTAGCGGGGTTCTTTCAGTTTCAAAGATATCAGATGACAGCTGTCTGCTAGCGAGGTCCATGGGGACATTGCAGTGTATCACTCATTTAACTTTCAAGTAATCAAAAACAATTGGGTTAGGGTGGAACAGGTGCCGATGGAGTCAATTTGGCATTGCTGTGAGCTTTGATTCGAAAAAAGTAAATCTTATTGACCCAATAAAGGACAGATTGCTTTTAGAGACGCATATAGAACCGTTTAAATCAGGTATAGTATATGTTCATCGCACGAGTAAAATCGGTATTAGCACTCAACTCTATCGACTGGAAAAAGAATGAAAGTTTATTGGCTTGCTGCTCGAATGACTCTGGTGTGAAAATAATTGATATGAGGGAAGGAAAGATCGCAAAGACTGTGACCGAGTTGACGAGCGGAGGTACTGAGTTTGTTTATTTTCTGTCATTTAATTATAGTTAATTAAGGAATAATGCAAACAATTAAATGGAGTCCATGCGGGAATATGCTGGCAGTTGTTTCGTCAGACGCTTCGATTAAAGTGACTGATTTGAAGATAGGAAAAATTGTTTTTTCGAGTACAACTCCAGACAGAGGTAAGCCTATAATTTTGCCCTCTTATCCTAAGCTAAACATTTTCTCTTAGAAAAAGGCTGGTCAGTTTGCTTCCTTGATAACTCTTTTTAATGTAATATACATTATTTCGTTGCAATGTCTCTTTTCCTTTCTCATATTTACATGTTACACGTAGTCTAAGTAGCTCTTAAGGCGTCAACAACAGAATTTGATTACTTCCACGCTGATAAGAATAAATTGCTAATTGATAGTGATCATATGCATTTTTATATAAAACTATCAAAAAAAAAAAGAAATACAAGACTCATTAGAAGCTTTTGGATGACGCAGTTGCGGAGATCCAATGCTTGAATGGCATAAAATCTGCACACAAATGCGCCAAATTAAGAAATATGAATGATATTTCCTAAAAAAATTTCATAACAAAAACATAATAATTTTAGAAGCCCAGACGCGAACGTTGAGTTTAGAATCCCAATGAAAATTGGATTTGATTCTACAACCGTTCTGATTCGTTAATCAGACTCTTCATTCTGCCCGACTACGAATCTTACTTGCTTATGTGAGAAATAAGCGTCAAAATTGTTCAAAGAGCGCGATGATTCTTTTTGAAAAGTCATATCATAAGAACAGATGCTGTCCAACTTTTTCAGTATTGGCTTAGTTGGACTCATTTTTTGGCTGCTTGGCACCGATTTCGGTTTATCAAACTTAAGCATGGACGAGGATTTTCCATATTTCGGAGATTCAATCGTCAGACTCGGAAATGAGACGACATTGCCACTCGGCTTTTGCTGTACTGCCGTGAGTCTTGGAGTCGCCTCGCTATTTTTCCGTGAGGTTGGCGGCCTAATCATTGGCTTCACCTCCTGCTGGTTTTTGGGCCTCAAACTTTGAAAAATGGTGGGTTTGATACCCAAATTGCGAATAATCTGAAGCGCGTCAAGATTCTTTGGTGAAGTCGGTTGTTTTTCTGACGTTTTGGGTTGGCCACTGAACACAAGCACCTTTTCCCGCGGAGATTTCAAGCCCATCGACTTCGCCGTTTGAGTCGGAGATGATGGCATGAGAAGTTTCTCGCACTTGGCTTCGAGGCTTGTAGAGAAGAGCTCCTCTCTGGGAGAGCCGTAGCCAATAGATACTTCATTTAGTGATGGAAAGTATACCAGCTTTTTTGTAGAGAGGGGTTTATTACTTGACATGTAGGAAGCAATTTAATAGAGTTTTACTAAGATACTTTAACAAAGATTATCTAATTTAGGAGTATGCAACTGGCCGTCTATTCGATAATCGCAAGATAACACTGCTCAAATTAAGAGAAGATTTGAGCACGGATTCGAGATCGAAATTATAGTATATTAAATGAAAGCTGAATGAGCCGAAATTTTTTAAAAAATAATAGAAGCTAATTAAATGATTTTAATCATTCTAAAAGTAGAAGTCTTGCGAATGATTGATCCAGCTAAAAGAAGCAATTAAATCGCTAAAAACTGCGATTTATAATCTTATTCTGAAATGCGGGCTTCAAATTAGCTAGCAGAATCGCAGCATCCAGCCGAATGGAAAATACAAAAATGATATCCTAATCCTTCGTGCGCAAAATCGTGAATTGTTCCTCAATGTGTAGGTTGTTCTCCAGAATGCCATTTCGTGAAGTTTGTAACTCTAATTAATTGATCTTCGGATGCTCTTTAAGAGAAATACGCTATCGAGGGGATCCTCTACTAACGCTTTGTACTCATATGATAAGTGTGATCTATTAATGTTTCTTCTTTCAAATTTAAGACATAGTATATTGAAGAATTATTTGAAAATTTTGTGATGGTTCGGAAATGAGACCGTGGAAAACTGAAGATCATATTTCTTGACAGTATGGCTCAGATCACATCTCCAAAAAACGAGGAAATTGAGAATCAGATCTATTAAATCCAAAATGGTGGAATGCCACAAATGAGTTTAGATTTGAACGAAACAAAAGCAAGCTGATCGTTTTCAAACAGTGACTGTTGGTACAATTCTTAATAACACTATTAGCTTCATCATATGTGCCATTACTCAGAGCAGATAAAGATTGAATTCAAAATAAATTAATACCGAAAATACTTTTTCATTTTCATAGCAGTGAGAGTGCTTGGTTCAAACGAAATTTGATTTTCTCTCGTTCTCATTCTTAGAAGCTCCTTGCAGTTGATAGCGGGAATTTATTTGAAATAGTTTCAGATTGAGAATGAAGATTCACATTGAAACTATTATGAGCATTGTCCTCTTGTTTTTGAACCTATATCTATAAATAATTCACTCATAGTCCATGCGCAAAAATGCGGATGGCAGATACATGATTTAGAAATCAACTTGCCATATAAAGGACAGTGGCATTTTCTGGAATCACAGTGTCTATGCCTATTTTCGATTTAAAATTCCAGATGATTCACACATTAAAATTTAATATTTGAAAGGAAGGATGGCAGATTTAGACTCCATTTTCTGGGAGATTGGATATTATTCATATCTATTAAGCAGCTTCCAGGAATTTCTGAGACCAAAAAAGTTTTAAGGAATGAAAAAAAAAAAATGGAAAAATTTGAAATGTTGAGAGCGCTTCCTTCATTCGGGTACGTAGTAATAGATCCAACGAAGATTTGCACTTGAATAGAAGCACAAACCTTATATACTGTATCAGAGTTATTCATGAGTGGTTCAGTCCAGAACATTATAAATTGTGAAGATTTTAACTTTAATATAACGTTTAATCCATCAGATTAACACAGGAATGCTTGCCTACATCCAAGAAAATCCATTTAGTCGAAGACGGTCTCGTGCTGTGCGTAACACCCTAAACCCTATTGAGGTAAAATACTCCATTTATCCATATCATTCATCTGGCTAGTTTGAGAAATCGCCCGTAAAACCACGCACCAAGCTCTACTCATTCGAAAGAGAAGTGAATTTTTGTCGCTCCTTGGTGTAATACTTGAAAATATCCGCTGCTGCATTTCTAATTAATGTAGTGATGAAAAAGAAGGAGAAAGGGACGATTCCTTTGAAGATGGGCGAGTAACAAAGCTCTTTCACAGCAGGATGTTGACCATTGAAGGTGCATGCCTTGTGATGTCGCTTTTCGGGCTTATTCTGATCGTGATCCAAGTAAAGACACCTTTTTCAAATGTCAGTTCGCTTAAGCTTGGATAGTACGAACTTGAATTCTATGAAATGAACAGTTTTTGGTCAGATGTGATATTGTACATGATATTTGGCCTCAGCTTAACTCTCGGTACTACCTACATGCAGTGAACTTTGTGCTTATCAGCATTGTTAGTCTTTCTAATCATCATTCGCTCCCATCTCGAGATTATCTACTTGAAAAAACGGAAGCTGATCCCTCATACAGGAAATCTCTTTAACACAGGAGGATATATCCCGATGTTATTCGAGATTTTCATAACAATGATAATACCCTACCCCTGGCTGACTGGTAATTGAAGATATGTGAGTCATCATTTTATCTGTTTTCAGAGAATCGCACGTTTTCACATTCGCTCGTTGACGGGTCTGAGATTTATTACCATGACAATGAAATCCTCAGTTTATTCTCAGTATTGCGTGTCATTATTATCCTCAGAGTGCTTCTGCTGAGCTCCTACTGGAACAGCAATCGAGCTCAAAGACTTTGGTATCAAAAATCTTGACAATTCGATGATTATAACGAACTCAATACCGCATTTTAGTGAAATGTATGCCGTAGAAGCTGGAATGCTATTCACAGCAAAATGCGTTATGAAAAAGAAACCTCTGGTTTTTATTTTTGCCGCTTTTTTGGCGAGTATCCCATTCTTTGGATGGATGCTCCGAGTTGCTGAACGACCAATATTTAGAAACTTCAAAGGAGAGCTGGGCTATAATTGGGCCAACTCTCTTTGGAACATTATTATCACCATGACAACAGGTAAGAAATTTTCGATGAGAATTTCTTAACTGATCGGTTGCCTCAGTTGGATACGGAGACTATTATCCTCAAACGTTTCTGGGAAGATTTGTTGTATTTTTTGTATGTATTTGGGGCACTATGGTCATCTCTTTGATGGTTATCACCTTAATGAACATCTTCACAATGAATAATCTTGAATCAAAAGTATATTCGAGCATTCATCATAATCAGTCTTCAACAACATTGATTAGGCGTTCACGGTGTTATCGCGGCTTACAGCAAAGGATGTGTTGAGAAAAGAAGCCGCGAATGTGATCACAAATTTAGCGCGAGGGAAATTCCTCACAAAGAAAACTGGGAGAGTATCTCAGTTGCATATCGAGCAGACGAAAAAATACTTGAAATCGTTTAAGAACGCTCTCAGGTAGCCGAATTATTTATGCTGTTATGACTCCTATTTTTCAATAGAACTTACCGTGAGCTGTCAACTGAGAATGCGACGATTGATGATATTATGCAGAGCATTGAGTTTCTTAGAGATGAAGTCATCAGCATCAAAGAGACTCAGGTTAGATTTATGGAATCGATGCAAGATTCAATGAGTGGACTTGGCTTCAGATTAAGACCTCCGAGGCAAAAAACCAGAATCCGTACTCGAGGAAGCACTATGCGAAAATCAGGAAAAGCAACATTACTTCTGAATAGTGGTGGTGAAACTCCGTTTATGAGACTTGATCCAAGAAGCAGAAATGGAAGCCAGGCAATTAAAATAGACTTTTCTAAGATTGGAAATGAAAGTCCATTTGCAAGAGCAGCAAACCAAGGTCTCAAGAGCGGAAATGATAGTATAAATGATGGTAATATAAATACATTTCTTGAAGTTTGCTAAATTGGAAAATTTATAGAAGCTGAAGCAGTCCGAAGGAAAGACAATAATTTGTTCATGTCGATACGAGTATCGCATGATAATTCCAAACTCTTGTGAGAGTTTAAATTATTTTAGAGAATTGCATTTAGTCCCTGTGAAAAAAATTTATATATACAGTTTTCTTATTGAAATTGATATATATTGTTTTCTTTTTGAAGCCCTCGATATCCCAAAGGTCGCTTATTTTTTATGCAGTTTACAATTTGAACTGGAGCTCTCCTTTAATCCATATTTTGCTTAATTTTATCAACACAATTTATCAAATTAACTGCGTGGCTTCGTTTATTTTCAGTATATTGATGAGCTCTGTTGCCTTTGACTATCCTTGCATCAATTAGCTTCTCATCAGCGAATCTCATTTTCCTCCTGCTGTTTTCCATGTTTGCTGATTATTTTTCAAGTTTTCCAATCGAGTTGAGAAGAAGGAAAATTATTGTCTGGAGATTAGTAATAATGCAAACGTAGACTCAATACTCAATATCATGAAATTATCCTCTTTCCAAATTCCATTAATCTTCTGGCCTGTGCATATGAAAAATATTCATTTGCCATTTAGAATTTGTAGTAAACTTTCCTATGACAATTATTGGCTATTAGGCTTCGCCTTCTATGACAAAGGTCTAATTTGCATGCTGTTTATAAGCAATATTGTTCTTAATGCTTCCTAATGCGTCAACAATTAATTCTTTTCAGAGTAATAACCCATTTCTAAATTCATATATTTGAGCTATTAGTGAATTAAATGAATCACCTCCCAAAATATTTTAAATTAGATTTTAAATTCAGGCGTCTTCCATTAAGCATATGTTTTGCAGCGACATCCAAATTTTTCCCGATGATAAAGTGATCGTGGGCAAGATCAATGGCTACATTTTCAATACTTCTGGCAGATGTGGATGCTATATTATCTTGTTTTGGTTTATCTTCCTTCTTGTCTCGCTTCTCATCATATGCATCAAATTTTGGAAACAATTTTCTCGGATCAAGCGATCAGACCCTTCAGTGTCATTAAAAGCCTTCTTGGAAGGTTATATCTGCAGAAAAATCGAAAGGACATTAGCAGTGTATGTCTCTGAGAGGAAATGGGTTCAAAACTGTTTCTTTGCGCTCTCGCGCTTGACATTCTGTTTCGGATACCCGTCTATGAGCTATGTCCTCCTATTTTTGGTACAATTTACTGCTTCGGACAGCAAGTTCGGAATTTTGAGCGTAATAGGAAGATTTTCAGGAGGAGGATTATTTGCACTCGGAGCGATGTTTCTCCAACTTCTCACTCTCTACAACATAAACACAAAACAAGATCTAATGTTTTGGCACGCGAATCCTGCTAAAACGAATAGATATACTACAGAGGAAAGGATGCTCATCATCAGATTGAATCTCCAAAAAGCAACATTTTTCACCCTTTCCGGCTACCTTACACCAATCGTTACAATGCTGCCGGGATTATTTGGAGTCAATATACTAGACCTTGAGAAGGGACTTTTTATTTGGTCCATCGTGAATTCAACAACCTATTTTTGCTTCTTCGCTGAGCAGTGGTCGTTTCTGAGGTTTGAGCAGAATTTCCTCAAATGTCAAGCTCGATATATGATTCGCGATGATAAAGCTCTGAGAATGAAAGCATTCCTGAGAGATTATGGACCACATGCAATGATTGAGTATTTGACAAGTTCGGAAAACCAATACTCGAATGCGAGAGAGCTCGTGGGACAACTACAAGAAGAAGTTACTCCTTACCTTCAACAGCTTGAAGACCATGTAGAATTAATCAACCAACCGTGTGATCCGGTGCCAATCAACACAGGCGAAATAAATATCTTTCCAAAGATCTATTCAATTCTCTCACTTATATATGTTTTTGCTATTTTCATTTGGCTGCTAGGATGTGTGGGCTTTGTCGGGAACACTGTGTTTCTTATTGCAGCGATTTGCTTCTTGCTGGTGACCCTTATATTCCTTCCGCTGTTTTCCTTCTTCGCCTTCTCATCCGAATTTTCTTTTGGAGTGGATCAAAAGGGAAGTGAGTATTTCGAGATTTCTCGTCATTCTGACTTTCTCGAGTCAATGTAAACATCAGGTGATTGAAAGCATGCTTGTTTGATATTTTGCGCAATAAATCTTTATAAAATTTATTCGTTGTGGATACAGAATAGAGTTTTACCGCTTGCTAATTAAGTTGCTAGTTGAAAGAGCCAGAAAGCTCGTATTTAAAGAGATAGTTTTCATTAACAAAACATGCATTTTCTTGTGAACTTAACAAGATCTGAATATTTCGGCACAATCATTAAACTTGTTGTGAAAACATCCCTGATTCATCAAGGTATTCACCGTCAAATAGTTGCCACTCACACAGACCACAGATTACCGATCGCATGTTTTCATGTGAAGAGAATTTTTTTATTCAGAGAAAAATACTGGATTACCTCGTCCAGTCTTCGAGATTAAATTGCTCTATTTTTTTCACAATAATTTTATCACGGCTGAAGCTTCCCGATGAGTAGTTATAAGAAAATTGAAGAGGCTATCAACTGGAACCTTGGAGTCCAAAATTTTTATGGAGACGAGGATCTGTATAAACACTTTGTCCATTCCTTTGAAGAATGCTCTTTGCAGCAAATTCTTCCTTATATTCTTGAAGGCATGGTGCTGAAAAATTGGAGTTTAGTCTCAGAGGAAGCTCACGGCTTACAATCAGCGTCTCGGTAGGTCCACAGCAGAAATTTTCAGTCTAACTGGCACATTTGTAGTTACTTAGCAGCAACTTCAGTCAGTCATGCCTCATTGGAATTGGAAAAGATATCAGCGGCGTTACAGAAAGAGCTAAATACCAATGGAATAAAATCCACTGCGACACAAGCTCAAGAAGCTGAAATCGGAAAGGTTTATCTAAAACTAATCGATGAAATCGTCTTTTTGAAAGAAAAGCTTGCAGCCCTTACCAAAACGAAAGCTGATTTATCTGAAATTGAAAAATACCGTAAAATCGAGGCTTTTTTCTCAGGTTCAACCCTCTATTGCAATTGATGTTAGGATCTTATCAGACAATAGACCCAACGACATATCAAAATAAACCTCGAATCCTGCCGTTGCCTCGCGATCAAAGTACCAATCTGTCTATTCGTGCACGTTAATTCAAACCTTCTTAGAACTTCCGTCTCAACAGGACATACCAAACTTCCAAACAAAGTCAAATTCAAAAATCTTTGAGGCTGAATCTCGTAAAATTTCTTTTTTGGAGCTTAATTTCAATGATTCTTCGATGAAATAGAGCAATCTAGTAAAGGAAATATAAGCCAGGTTCAAATTGAAAAGACAGGTAAGACTCATTAAGGACTTTGCCTAATGTTTTTAATACATGACTAGCTTCTCAACAAGAAGTGAACAGGAATAATTCCAAGGCATCGATAAAAGAAATTGTGCTCCAAGAACCTGTTAAAGAAACCAATGTGAAGGACCAAAAAGAAGCACCAAAATCAAACTCAATAATAGAAAAAAAGGAATCAGAGCCTGAACTAATTGTAGTGAAGCAGTTAGATCATAAAGCGGTACAACAGCAAAAGGAAGCTCTGGGAGGAGAAATAGAAATAATTAGAGAAAGTAAGTCCGCTCCTGCTAACTCTACCTGCTGCAGTGGTTGCAGAATATTTTAGCTAACACTTGCTTGCAAAACCTTGCGTTTCACGATTTTTATCCTTAATCCATTGATTATCTGAATTGGCATCTTTGAATAGACTCCATTCAGTATATTGAAATCGATACCATTATATACCATAAAACTCGATGAAAATGACTGATGTGAGACTATTCATTTCAAAAATAAACTAAGAGAGGCGAACAAATATGGTTGGAAAGAAAACTGTATAATTCAAGTGAGCAATAACCCTATAGAACTCTAACCTTTTAGGTAGATAAAATTTAAAACGGTCAAATTGATCGTATACCGTCAGACACATAACAGAACTCAAGCACACACACACTAAGACACTGTATTTTTTTCGGTAAACCGAGATATTTGAGAATCAAAATTGAAAATAGTTTCGCTGTATGCTCTGCTTTCAAAGGAGAGAAGATTATTTACTGAATTTAGAGAAGCTTGTATCCTAAAATAGGTTGACGATAATTCGTATCCCTCTGCGAGATTTGTAGTCTTAAAATTGTTATGAACAAGTCCCTCCGAATCCTCTCTAACAGACTCACCATGCTGGGCCAGCAAACTGCTGCTATAGAAGGCGACGAGAATCTTTGATATCGTAGTTACACTCGACTTTACCTTCTAATAGGATTGTGTATCTTTATGTAATATAATTTTATTTGATTCTATCACGTTATCAAATGGATATTTGCTTAATCTGCTATGAAGAAAAACCTCTGATTACAGTTCATGACTCATGCCGGTACTGCGCGGATTGCGTTTTCGGCTGGCTCTACACTCTTGCAATAAACAACAAAAATGTACACGGTTTTACCCTGGCAGCCTGTCCAACTCAAAGTTGCGTACATCAAAGGATTATGGTGTCATTCTCTTCCGAGCTTCCTAAAACACTTAAAGCCCAACTAAACGATATCTATTTTCGAAACTATGTTTCAAAGACTTCAGATTTGCTTGAATGTCCCAATCCGTCATGTGGACGTGCAGGTTTTACCGTTTCCTCTCATTTCGGATGTCGAACTCTATTCGAATGCGAGTATTGCAAACATCAATGGACTCATCCGATCATAGGAGGCTCTTCAGATAGTGCGTGCCAGAGATTCAAAACTTATATTGTGAAGGAATTTATCTCGAAGCGTTGTCCTCACTGCCAAACCTATATAATAAGAAACGATGGATGTAATACAGTCTATTGTCCAGGATGTGATAAGAGGTTTCCATGGGTCAGTGTATTCCGCCGAGGATGGTTCATGCTATTTCTCTTGTTATTTACTCCCGCTTTCGCTTTCCTCTGCTATTTCTATAAAGATATTGTTGATTGGGTCGACGAAAATGGATTGATCCCTGAAATTGGGCTTTGGGCTCTTCATGTTGTTTTATTTCATATGTGCATCTATTTTATGGTGCGTTATGTAGCAACGGTACGAATTTGTCTTGAGAATTACAAATCCATGGTGGCTCGTGGTGGAATAATACTTTTTACGGCTGCGATACCTGTAGCAGGTCTGATCGGATTAAATTATCTGCTTCAGGATTACTATAAATTTTGGATATCGATTGGAGTGGCTGATCTGTTAATTGGTGCAGTCGTAGTGGCGCTTGTAGGTGCTTGCTTCATCTTCATATCAATTCGTCAATTGATTGAATTAAGCAGAGGACCACCACAAGACGGAATATCAGCACCACTCACAATCAACGATGAAGCCAGAATCGGAAACAACAAGGATATCAAAGAAGTCGAAGAATACAAAAATGAAGATGATATCGAAGCTCACAGAGAGCACGAACCTATAAAGTCTTTGCATTAAAAATCAGATATATATAGAGTACATACCTTTTAATTACTGTAACTACAGTAATGATGGAATTTTCATTGATTGAAAGTTCGATAAAGAAGTATGATTTGCATTTTTTCTTGTAATACAGAAAATAATACCCATTAGGGCGATTCAAGCAATCATTTCTGAGTTATATATATATAAAACTTTTAATTGCCATATGTTGTGAAGTTTGGAAATTTTCTACCATTAGTTTCGAACCTATTTAATAGCCTGGTTATAGTTTGAGAGAAGGTAGCCTTTGCATTCTTATTCGAAAATTTAAAGGCGGTCAGAATTTTGGTTAATGGATTCTTAGAACTTTTATCTATATTCAGAAATATACCTATCAAGAATATTATTTGCTGACATAGATCAGAAATTCCAAATGGAAAATTGCTCCATCTGCTACGAAGAAAAGCCACTCATTGTCCTCCATGACAATTGCAAATTTTGTGCTGAATGCACATTTAATTGGCTAAAAACTCTTGCAAACAACAATAAAAATGTCAATATTGACACCGCAGTCGCTTGTCCAACCCAAACTTGCTCAGGTTTGAAACCAATAATGCTAATATCCGGCAATCTTCCATCTACCTACAAAGATCAGCTGAATGACATCTTTTTCAGAAATTACCTTATGAAGAAATCAGATATAATTCAATGTTCTAATCCATCATGCGAATACGCAGGAATGTCGACTGCCTCCCACTTTGGATGCCGAGTTCCCTTCCATTGTGAAAGCTGCGGTCAAGATTGGACTCATCCAATCGTGGGAGGAACCTCCGATAAGAAGTGGCCAAGGTTCAAAACGTATATCACAAAGACTTTATCGACAAAGCGATGCCCTTATTGTCAAACGTACATAACCAAGGCCGGAGGATGCGATATAGTCACTTGTACTGCTTGTAATAAAGCTTTCTCATGGGGAAGTGTATTCCATCCAGGACTTCTAATACTATTTCTATTGATATTTATTCCAACTTTTACTTTAGTTTGCTGCTACTATAGACGAATGCTGGATCATGCTAAGATTGACAATGGGATGAAGGTGGGCCTTTGGGTGATTCATTTTTTCTTACTCCACACGTTCATCTACATGTTCGTACGCTATTTCAACGTCGCTTGTAATTTTCTTGGAAAAACCAAATGCTGCGCCTTGCAACTTATATTGTTGGTCCTGATTTTGGCAGCACCAATAGCTGTCCTGATTGGTCTAAATAAACTACTCCCATCATACTATAGCTATTGGCTGCAAATTGTCGCTTACGATTGTTTATTCTTTATTGTGTCGATTTGTGTAGGCTTTATTTTGGTACTCTTTTTGAGTTGTTTGAGTGCTTTAACAAAAAAGAGCCCGGCAAGAATCGAGCCAGCACCTATGAATGTAAGAGCAATCGAAAACGGAAACGATCTCGAAGCTCAAAGACAACAAGAACAACCTATCGCGCCGATCAGCAGCAATACCAATTAACTAATTAGTGTAATCTCGCTTATAACTCGTTAATACTTGAATTATTTATTTATGACTTGCAAGTTGATATTTATATATAGATATATATACTACATTCGCTGTCTGTCTTATTAGAGTACATGCAAGATTTTTATTATAGATCCAATTAAAAACAATTGACGCTAATGGAATTGGGTAATATACTCAAAGAAAAACGAGCAAGAGGCTTCCAATAGAAAATTAATTTATGGACAAATGTTTCAGGAAGAAATTATTACTTGAGAATTATAGACAGAGCAGCCCAAGGCCTCCATCACCCACAAGCACCTAAATGCTAATGAAAAAATTCGAAATGCGAATTTTGCAGAATTTCTCAATTATAGAATAGATTAGAAGATTACTGAGAATTGAATAATGATTAAAGAAAATGTTGCTCTGAGAAACATGATATAGAATGTTGAGGGATCATTTCAATGATATCTGCAAATCTATCAAAACACGAATGCTAGAGCATTCGAAGATGGAAACGATGTTGCAGCTCAGGTCCAAGAGGAACAGCCTCTATCACAAAAACCAATTCATTAATTAATATCATTTCTATTGAAAGCACTTAAAGTATTTGAACTATTTGTTCTTTTCCAGTAATTACTTATGCCCACATTCGTTAAATTCATTATTTCTTGCATTTGAATTCATGCAAATTTTTACATAGCTTGCTAGAGACCCCGAATTTACATTGAATCGTTCTGGTGAACACTCATCAAAGATAATTTAAAAAGATGTGCGAGGAATCAGTAAAATTAAGAAAGAAAGACCTCTCTAATGCAGAAGGGGTGAAAAATACAAAAACAATAATTCGGGAAGTTAAATATGTTTTGTCTTCCATAAGAGTGAAGCAAAATACTTCAGATAGCAAGTGGCAGAGGCTCAGGACATATATTACAAAGACTTTGACGACAAAACGTTGCCCTCATTGTCAAACACATATTACTAAGAATGGAGGGTGTAATAGCGTCACTTGCACTGCTTGCGGCAAGACGTTTTTATGGGGAAGGGCATTTGGGACTGGGAAGGGTATTGCGACTAGGAATGTTCAAACTCTTTCTGCTCATATTTCTTCCATCATTTATTGTGGTTTGCTGTTTCTATCGAAAGATGCTTGACCCTGCTGAAACTGACATAGGGATGCAAGTAGGACTTTGGATTATTCATGTTCTGTTGGAGTATTCTTTCGTTTATTTGTTCTACCGCTGGTATATGGTCATGAAGTGTACTATTGACGAAAAGATCAAATCCCCCTGCTTGAACTTTGTGGGTTTCTTGCTAGTTATTTTGATACCTACCACCGGTTGTATGGCTGGTTTAAAATGGCTGCTCCCAGGCTTCGATTATTACTGGTCGCTAATATTACTCTCGTCTAATCTCGTCTTTCTTGCATGCGTAATAATGATCGGTCTTTTCATTATGTGCAGAAATTGCTTCAAGCTAGTTTATAAATTCACAAAAAACGAGGGAACCCAAAACAATGCCGGCCTCTACACTCAGAAACACGGTTCAAGCACAACAACTTCAGGAAACGATTAAAACAGCATTCAACAGCGAGAAAGATATTGAAAATCAAGAGATTTCCAGACCTCCTCAGCAAGAGCTCATAGTTGATCTTAACTAATTACTCATTTATTATATCTTTATTTGTGCTGTGATGTATCCTTCGAGGTAAAATTGTGATTGCCCTCCGAATATTTCTTGGGAAATCTCTCTGTGAAACTTAATTTGGATTAAAGGAAGAACAGAATCTTTCATTTACCAATTGTTTTATTGCTTTCATCCTTGAAAGAAAGACAACCAAATTCTCTTAAAGTAGATAGGACAATTCCCAATAATCATTTTCGTTTGTATTCATGCAGACAAAGGAGAATATATTTGAAAGTAAATGGCGTCGTTTGTGAATGAGACGCTTTGTGAGTATTTATTCTGTCCTAAAAGCAATAGCGAAATCATTCCTTATGTGATGTAACATCAAAATGGTCTATCAACGCTTGTTATTGAATGGAAGCCTTTGAGGCTGAATTCGGAGTGGCACACATCGTTAAAAGTTGATAACTCAATTCTAAAAGTACGGAGTTTTCTCACTATTCACTACAGTAATTAAATATATATCAGAATTAATTTCTAAGATAAATAATTTTCTACAAGTATCAGAACGTACTCATGGAAAGCTGCTCTATCTGCTACGAAGAAAAACCCCTTATTGTCCTCCACGCTTCATGCAAATTTTGTGCAGAATGTGCCTTAGAGTGGCTAAAAACATTCGCAACTAACAACAAAGTCATCGATATTGATAGCAAGGTAGCCTGCCCGACTCAAAAATGTCCAGGAGGACAGCAAACAATGAAGATGCTGTCCACGAATCTTCCATCTACCTACAAAGATCAGCTAAACGATATCATTTTTAGAAATTACTTGATGAAAAAATCAGATATACTTCATTGCTCTAACCCGTCATGCGATTATGCTGGTATGACAAGCGCCTCCCATTTCGGATGTCGAGTTCCTTTCCATTGTGAAAGCTGTGGTCAGGATTGGACTCATCCAATCGTGGGAGGAACCTCCGATAAGAAGTGGCCAAGGTTCAAAACGTATATCACAAAGACTTTATCGACAAAGCGTTGTCCTCATTGTCAAACGTATATAACTAAGGCTGGAGGATGTGATATAGTCACTTGCACTGCTTGTCGTAAGGCGTTCGCATGGGGAAGTGTATTCCACCCGCAACTATTTGTCCTCTTTCTGTTTATATTTATTCCAGCGTTTATTGTGATTTGCTGTTTCTATCAACAGATGACTGATCGTGCTGAAAATGACAAAGGGATGAAAGCAGGTATTTGGATCATTCAAATTCTGTTGTTCCATACGTTTGCTTACATACTCATACGATTTATCAAAGTGATTAAACGTGTGCTGGATAAAAAGATCAAATTTTTGCTCTTGTACATTGTGGTCTTCACTTTGATTCTTGCAGTTCCAATCGCCTGCTTAATTGGCTTGAATAAACTGCTGCCTCTCTACTATAACTACTGGCTACAAATTGTCGGCTATGACTTGGGAATTATTGGTCTAGTGTTCGCACTGGCCTTCATTTATCTAGTGGTTAAGGCTAATGTCGGCATTCTTAAAGAAAAGCGACAACGCAAAAAATTAGCAGCCAAACTCAGGAACAATGTCAAGGAGCAAATTCAACAGAACAACAATGAAAAAGCAATAGAAAACAAGAAAGATCTCGAAGTTCAAAGAAATGGCCTTCCTACCCAACAATAACTACCAGCAATTGCTAACTAATTCAACATTAATTATAATGTAGCGCCCTCTTTGCGTTATTTTATTGTTTATAAATTCTATCTACCCTCACTAATCAGCATGAATGAAAAAATCTATTGAAGGTTTCATGAAAACAAAATCTGTTCAAGAATCTAAACACGGAGTCCATACAGCTCCCAATTTTAGGACAACACACATTCACTACAGGATTGAAGAGTTGCCTTGATCCTGTGGGAAGAAAGTTTATAAACATTTTTCCAGCAACGATTCATTAATGTTGTTTTTCGGCAAACAAAGAAAGAAAATGAAGATTTTTGAACATTAGTTAGCATAAAACGGTTCATCAATTCTCTTGTAAGTGAAAGATCCCTCTTTGCTCCAGTTCGAATTGATTCACAACTTTAGAAGTTGATAGCATGGTATTATTAAAAGTGAAACTTGTTTTCCTGCAGGATTAGATAAGTATCAAATTTCTTTCTATTAATAAATAGTTTCGCTATATATATATCAGGATTTATTTCCATTTATAAATAATTTCTCCTTAATTATCAAAATTTTCTCATGGAAAGCTGCCTCATCTGTTTCGAAGAAAAACCACTCATTCTCCCTCATGGCAAATGCAAATTCTGTGCTGAATGTACATTCAATTGGCTAACAACTCTTGCGAGTCACTATATTGCCAATATTGAGAGCAAGGTGACCTGCCCAATTCAAACAAGCCCAGGAGGACAGTAAACAATGAAGATGCTATCCACGAATCTTCCATCCACCTACAAAACTCAGTTGAATGATATCTTTTTTTAGAAATTACTTGATGAAAAAATCAGATATACTTCATTGCTCTAACCCGTCATGCGATTATGCTGGTATGATAAGCGCCTCCCATTTCGGATGTCGAGTTCCCTTTCATTGTGAAAGCTGCGGTCGAGATTGGATTCACCCAATCATAGGAGGAACTTCAGAGAGCAAGTGACAGAGGCTCAGAACTGATATCACGAAGTTGTTTTCAACAAAGCGTTGTCCTCATTGTCAAACGTATATAACTAAGACTGGAGGGTGTAATAGGGTCCCTTGCACTGCTTGCGGCAAGAAGTTTTATGGGGAAGTGTATTGCGACTAGAAACGTTTATGCTCTTTCTCCTCATATTTCTTCCTTCATTTATTGTGGTTTGCTGTTTCTATCAAAAGATGCTTGACCGTGCTGAAACTGACACGGGGATGCAAGTAGGACTTTGGATTATTCATATTCTGTTGGAGTATTCTTTCGTTTATTTGATCTACCGCTGGGTTATGATCATGAAGGGGACTGCTGACAAAAATATCAAATCCCCTTTCCTGTGTGTTTTGGGTTTTTCACTGATGATCTTGATACCTCCCGGTTGTTTAGTTGGTTTGTATCGGCTGCTCCCAGGCTACTTAATCTACTGGTGGCAGATCGCAGCGTATACTTCTTTCAGCATTTTTGCAGTGGGCCTCTTGTGGCTTGTTTATCTTCGTTTGAACCCCCCAGAAACGTGGAAACCCAAAGTATCAGCAGCTGGCACCACAATCAGAAACAAGGTTCAAGCGCAGCCACTTCAGGAAAAGGGCATCAAAGCTTTCAACAACGAGAAAGATCTTGAAAATCAAGAACTTTCCCGACATTCTCAGCAAAAACCCATAGTTAGTCGTAATTAACTGCTTATTTCTTGAGTTTGGATCTTTCATATTGCAGATAGATCCAAAAATAAAATTGTAAATGCTCTTCTAATATTTATTTTCAAATTTCTTTCATAATTCCAATCCAAATTTCACAAATAATTGCATATTTGAGCTATATATTGATTCAGCAGGATAATAATTGAAGAAATATATTCTACTTCACCACTTAAAAGAAAAAGTACAATAATTATTTTTATATTTATTGTTTGCACCACTCTGAAGTCAACAGAAAAGAAAAAAAAAGGAGAGCAAAACGAAAGACGTTTATGAATAGGAGGTCTTTGTAAAATCGTAGCAATCAGGACGCTATTCTTTTATTCTTTTGCATTCTTATAGGATTGATAAATCCCAAAAAAATTTAAATAAATAGTTATCCCAAAACTCTCTGCGCAACTTTGATTTTCCGCAGCAATATAGTCTGTTACAAATTGGGAGTTTTACTTAATGAACTAAAGACGACAGCTTTGAAATTAAAACCAATTTTGAACGCAACAGTTTTTATTCTAAGAAAAATTTTTTTCTAAATATGAGGGAGAGTAAAGCAAAAAACCGGGAATTTTTCGAAATAGTTAAGATTCAAGGCTTGTAGGAAAGTTGGCAATTCTTTCTAATGATTCTTTTGAACAGCAGGTGGCACTTTTGTAACAACGCTGAGCAAAATGCAAGAAGTACAGAACTTTTTCCAGTTCTACATAATTTGTTGGAAAATTCTATTGCCAAAGTAAAGCACCTTATCTTTTCGTTTTTCAGTCTCAAACTTCGCAATTGCTAAAAAATAACTGGCGATCTAATCTTTCGTTGCATCTACAATCTCTTAGTTGCATTTATGAGAATAGATATTTGAATTGGAGATTGACGAGCGTTTGGATAGAGACCAGTGCTTACTTGGTTCATGTGGATCCCTTCTTTGTAAAACATGCAGCTTTCGTCATTAGCGCTGATGGAAATTTTACTAATAAAACACTAATTTCCTCTCCACATATATTAAATCACTCGACAATAAATTGATTACAAAAGGAAATTGCAAAATATCAACCTGTAATTCGTTAAAGCTCAGAATTAAGAGATATTGATAAATAATTTCCTACATTAATCAGAAAAATCTCATGGAGAGCTGTCTCATCTGCTTTGAAGAGAAGCCGCTGATTTACTTTCATGATGCATGCAAGTTTTGCTCAGAATGTGCCTTTGAGTGGTTAAAAACTCTCTCAGTTAACCAGAAAAACGTCAATATTGACAGTGCAGCAACTTGTCCAACTCAAACTTGCTCAGGCCAGAAAACAATGAAGATATTATCCTCAAATCTCCCAGACAACTACAAAACTGAGTTGAACGACATCTTTTTCAGAAATTATTTATTGAAGAAATCAGATATACTTAAATGTTCTAATCCATCCTGTGATTATGCAGGTATGACAAGTGCTTCTCACTTTGGATGTCGAGTTCCCTTTCATTGCGAAAGCTGTGGTCAGGATTGGATTCACCCAATCATAGGAGGAACTTCTGACAACAAATGGCAGAGGTTCAGGACTTATATTACAAAAACATTATCAACGAAGCGCTGCCCTCATTGCCAAACGGATATCATGAAAAATGGAGGATGTGATACCGTCACTTGCACTTCTTGTGGTAAAAAGTTTACGTGGGGAAGCGTATTCAAACCAGAAATCTTCGTGATCTTTATGCTCATATTTATTCCAGTGTTTATTGTGATTTGCTGTTTCTATCAAAAGATGCTTGACCGTGCTGAAACTGACAAGGGGATGAAAGCAGGGCTCTGGATTATTCATATTTTCTTACTATATACGTGCACCTACTTGATGATACGCTACATTAAAGTCACCAAGCGTATTATTGAAAAAAAGATCAAATCAGTTGTCTTATGTTGGGTGGTGTTTTTGCTGGTTTTAGCGACACCTGTAGCGGGTTTGGCTGGTTTAAATTGGCTTCTCCCAGACTACTATCTCTACTGGCTGCAGATCGGCGCATATACCGCTTTGGGTCTTGGTGCAACGTTCGTAACGTACTCTACGTACTTGGTTTGCAAAACCATTTGCGAAGCCATTAGAAAGCCAAAGCCCAGAGGAAGAGTACCTATAAGAAGATCTGCACTCAACAACAATGCTAAACCTCAAACACAGCAGGAGAGGAATGAAATAGTGGTGAACAATGAAAAAGATCTTGAAAATCAAAAATTTATCCAACCTACACAACAGGAACTCAGCTCTAATCGTACCTAATAACTGATTTGTAAAGTTTTGGATTTTGATAAGGTGTTTTTTTTATCCTAAGTACGTAAAAAATACTGTTATTTTCCTCTGACTAAGAAAGTACAGAAATTTAGTTCATAATCATTTAATATATTAATCTCTTCATATTCTTAAAAAAATGCCCTTGAAGCTTGAGAATTGATAATTTATTTTCATTAAGATTGGAAGATCGATCCTAGAAAGTCATCAGGTACATGCTATGATAAAAAACCTTCACTTGAAAAACAATCATACGTTATTCGAGATCTAAAGATCGTTATCGATAAAAAACACATAAAGGACATTACAATAATGATAAAATTAACCAACAATGAGAATCAACCCTCCAAGACGAGGTATGAGGGTGAAAAATCTCACGAATTATCATTAAATGACAAAGAGGAAAAAAATTTTCTTGAGTTTAAACAAACAATGTGGATTATCTCGAATCCAAAGCCGGTTATTAGGAAGCACCTTCCAGAACTTTTTTCACGATCAGCTCCTCTTTATCCTTTATTTCACACTCTTCTAGTGTGAAGTTCATTTCTAGCGGTTGCTGAGATAGATCCTGATAAATTTCGACAATCATTGCAGTGTTCGGTGTTTGAGCTTTAAAAACTTCAGCGAGGTCTCTGACCGTGCAGGTTGATCTTGAGACCTTTAGATTCAATTTGCTGCTGTTGGAAGCCAGGATTACATCGATTATATCGTTCTCAGGCTCTATTCCGTGCAAATTAGTATCAATTTCAAGAATGAACGGAGTACTACCTGTCGAGGCTTTCAAAAAATTGACTTTGATACGAGCATATGCTTGCAAAGCAGCGCCAGAACTCAAGTTGAGTGAGTCCATACTTGTTTCAGGTGCGAGGTAACTGCCAGAGTCTAGAAGAGTCAAGGACCATCTTTGATCCTTTGGAAGTCCTGGAAGAACATCAATTATGTCTCCAACCGTGTGGATAGAACGATCGTACTCTATGGTAACAGGCGGAATTTGGGTTTCAGGGAATCTGATTTGCACTTTGGGAGCTGTGACTTCCATGTGAGGTATAAATTTTCAATTTCTGAAAGATTCTAATTAGTACTAAGATTGATAATGTATCAGAATTTATTTGAGAATTGATGCACTCGAATTCATCAATAAAGACTTAACACTCAAATGATACCCAAACACACCTCATTTTTCTCACTCCAGTCTTAATTTTAAAGAAGGCGGTCCCTTGTTCCCATAACTATTTCCCTTTCTGTAATAACGATGAATATTCTATTTCTATATTGTATATATTGGAGGTGCGACATTGGGAATTCAATCTCTCATCATTCTAGCACTATTCAGTAATATATGGATAGTATAGGCACTAAAGAAGCCAATTGCTCAAGAGAGAGAAGATTTTGATTTAACAATACCAATGTCTAGGATCAAGATTGTGAATTACGTCATCTGAGTTTCGATCAATCACTTCAGGCAGACTTCGGGAATACATTACAACAGACTTATTCGCAAGGGTTAATACCTCTGTTGGTTCCTTGAACCGAATTTTTCAAGAAATTTCTAAATCAAAAAAGAAAACTATTATATGCTACATTTTTTGAAGTCATATTTTCATTTCGAATAAACAATCGAGTTAGGTCTGGAAATCCAAATGAATCTACCCTTAAGAGCGAGTTATTAATGTCATTCTTTTATTTGTTAATGTTCTTTAACTATGATTGTAAAAAGCTTAATTTCTTTTGATTCTCATTCAATTATTGATTGCTGATGACTTATAAATTCTTTTAAAAACTTGGCTACACTCTCTGATACTCCTTAAGTTTGTTCAATTTCCTTTTTCAAGAACAATGGTTTGGATTTACAAGTAAATTCTGCCTCAACTCCTAAAGCTTAACTCAATTTTGCGGGATTGTGTTTAATTTTGATAGAAAAGTTTGATACATAATGATAAATATCCCGTGCATTGTTTAGCTTTGGAACTATTAATTTGAAGAAATATTACTCCATTCAATCCAAATTTAAAAAAACCTCACTTAAATTTACATTATTGCCTCAAAAAAAGAAAGAAACTAATCGAAAGAAAAAACTAGAAGGAAGAGGAGGAGAATGTCTTAGGTTCATCTTTGTTAAGATACAAATCGTCTCATTCCCTCCGCAATGGTAATATCGATAGAATTTGGAAGACTCACGCTTGAAGAGTTGGCCGATTCTTTCCGTCTTGCCAGCAATGAGCTTGCTTGCTTTGTGGAAAAAAGTGAAATAGGTTTCTTGTAAACAGATTCTGGAATGACTATATCGAGCTCAGCGCTATCAAGGAAGCTTTCAGCAGCACTGTAAAGCCCATCGAAGTATAAGGCATCAATTTGGGTCGTCATGTCTAATGAAGAGTTGAAGAGGCTAAGTTTTCTGAATAGTTTGTCTGTGAATTATTGTATGATTATGACGTTTTGAATTTTGCTTTTATAGTGGGAAAATTGCTGAAATTTTTTTTTAAAAATTCCAGTTGGTGATTATTAAAACATTTTCCGACAGTATGAGCGATAGAGACGTTAGTAGTTTTGAACAATCTATAGCATTTATCAAATACGATGTGTGCGTCAACTGAGCAATAACTTGGATACCGAAACTAAGCAAGCCTTTCGAAGGAAGGGCATCAAGAATTGTCATTTCCGTTGTGAGGTTGTATTCTTCTGGAATATTTTATGAGTCAAGAGATTATAAAAATTAATTTCAGTGTTTTTATAGCCGTTTATGTGAAAATTTGCTGCTGGAATCGATCAATATCAAAAAGAACTTCAGTGTCGAGCTGTAAAGTGGTGCAAAGAGTATTTCTTCAAAATCCTTCCGTATCTTACGCTCGCATCAAAGAGACCAGTGGACAAAGCAGATCAATAGATTCATTCATGAGATACTTAAAAAAAAAAGATAATTCACAATTAAGTGGTCATGAAGGGAGCGCGCAAAGATTGTACTGCGTTTAGACTATAGCAGCATTGTTATCTCGCTAGAAGAAAGAGGGAAACGCTGGAACACAACATAGCGCTTTGTACTGTTGGAAAATTAAATCCAATTCTCCTCAGTGCTTATTTTCCGGAAATAGAACGCAAATAAATTAATTTATTGGTTTAGACTGGCTTTCATTCGCAGCGACGAGTTATTTTATTATATTACATCCCTTTGAAATGACTTTCGTATCGGTGACTTAAATAGGCAATTTCGTAAAATAAGTCGGTTACTATTACTAATATATAACTGTAATTGAGAATTTTTCAAAAAAGAAATTGACAAATGTCTAACTTTTCATTCATAAAGCAGCTTCTAAGATTCAGAGATGTCAATAATAGACGATGTAATCAGACTCTCTTGACTCATGCCTTTAATTTTTGCATTGCCAAGTAAGGGAAACCGTTCAATTACCTTCAATTATTGAATAAGCATATTATGTATTGAAATTTAAAAGCTATGTCCTTCCTACATTACAAACTCATAAATTAATAAAAAGCTATACGAAACAAAATCATTTCATATAACAGAATCATCTCATTATTATTTGCAATCAACAAATTGCTTTGTGACTTAACTTCCCGAAGCAGAATTCAAATTTAGTCGGCTAGACTCATGGTATCTAGTAAAAAATTGTCTGCGATGATGCAAATGAACTCTGATCTCTGTCCTCTTCTTGAGATTCTTTATTGGATTTCATATGCGCTGACATTTTCATCGCACCTCGTTCTTTGAACTTCGCTCGAGTTGTCTCTGCGAACAGCTTATTAGTTCTCGCAATAACTTTAAACTGTTTAGTCACAAGGCTCATTCTCCTCTGAACCAATTTGAACTGTCTATTCATTTCTTGGATGTCATCAGTAGATGTTGCAAGGTCTCGATACTCTCTATCACGACAAAAAGATAAGCGCCTTTCAACATCAATTTCATTCATACCGAGCGGTTTTCTGGAAACTATCAAAGTACGAACGGAATTTGAATTTCATTTGACTAGGGACTGAATTAGCGCTCCTACTGAAGAAACGCAATCGGAACCAACTCGCGATTAGGTTTGCAGCTTCAATCATCAATCGTTTTTTTACTCTTAGGCGATTCAGCACCAAAAATACCTGATTTTTGAATTGCTAAGGCGAGAAACAAAAGCCAAGCTTACTTTTTGCTCGAGCGAGTCCATGTCGAGGATCTGAGTCACACTCACAACGAATAGTGAGAGAACTATAGTTCCCCAGATTGCTACAATTGATATTATCATCCTTCCGAGCAGAGTCATTGGATAAAAATCACCAAATCCAACTATTCCAAGGTTATTTTGTTACATTGTGTAGTTTCAATTATTCCTACCAACAGTCATCGCTTCCATAATATTCCACATCGCATTTGGATAGGTATAAATCATTCTGTTATGCGGAAGCCGGTTGGTGGGTCTTTCTGCCAATGTAAGCATATATCCAAAGTAAGGGATGCTAAACACGTAAGTCAGGCCGATAACCAGTCCCGGTCTCGTGGCCACTATGGCTTTGAGGGCAAATAACGCGCCTGATTGAACTCCATAAATTTTGCTAAAAGATCTTCTCTGCGATCATTAATAAACTTACCAAAGCCTCTGGCAACGATTACTATTCCAAATCGAACTGAGGAGCAGGACTCTGATAAATACGAGAACCCGAAGAGCAGAAAACAATTGGATGATTTCGTTATAGTGGTAGTATATGATATGTGAACCATTTAATGTCTCTGCTTGCACTTGTTTCCCTATATTTCGCTTTAGAGGAGTTAATTCTTTGGGTAGGTACCAATGAGCCATGGATACGGAATCAACATGACAAAAAATATCTCAATGCACATTGGGATAAAATAATCTCCTGAAAATAATGTTTTGCTTTGCAACCCAAAGTCACGCTTCTTGTCTAACTGGAGTGTTAATAAGTACCGGACGATTGTAAGGAACACTGCCAAATTAGAAAATGTGGTCGAAAAGAAACTCTTACCGAGAGCAATGCTGAAGACTAAGATCATATAGAGAATGATCGTGGCCTCACGCTGCATCTTTTCCTCAAATTCAAGCTCGTACTGAAATTTGCATTAATTTTAGGCTATAGGCTTCCAATGTAGCTTTACTCCTATAACTGCGAGTCCGAGAGCTGCAATGGAAAGAGTGAGGTAGCCCCATTCAACTGTTTTTATCTTTTCAAACTGCATTCTTGTTTGTCTTCCATCTTCTATACGGTATTCAAGGGCCTGTTTAAGATCTTTCCTTCACATTTGAATCAGGTAAGGGGAAGAGGAAGAGAAAGACTAATCTATACAGCACTCTCGATCTGAAAGCGTTCGGCCTTTTCTTGACTGAACTATCCAATGACCATTGACTTACTGAAGAAGCTATCTGATTTTATTCAGGGAATGAGATGGTCTTTATTCAATTTACTTTGACTTCATCTTCCATATAGAGACAATTTGGCTACTCAAGAGATTTTTGCCAGATTGATTCAATTTTATTGGAAACCAGATTAATAAAACTCCTTGTAATTCATCAATAAAGTAAATTAAGCGTATGTGGAACCGAAAGTAAACTTTTGAGAAGAAATCACCTGCTGAAGTAGGTATATTCATATGTTCCTACTTGAAAATCACGTGGAAATCGATAGCAGATGTGAACTGATCAAGATTGTTTATAAACTATTATATTTCTCTGTTTCTCATGAGGACATCTAATAATCCTAAGGGAAGAATAGTATAGCCTTCTATAAGCTTGATTGGTTCGACTAAATCCTCAATCAGGCACTGAATATCGAATGAATTCAACAAGAAATTTAAAACCATCGTTGAAGAAAAAGTGATTTCTCGTCTACTATGTACAACGACTAAGAAATAATTTCCTTTGAGGGAAAAGTTAGAAATCAAGGGGATCTGAGCTAGTATTGACTATTTCTTTGAATAAGAGAGAAATAATTAAGAAATCAACGAACTCTTACCCACCCACTAATCATTGAGATACCAAATAAGATCTCTTCCTAATGCTAATATAAATACATATGCTTTTCCCATTTTCATGTGAGTGAATGGGAAGAGCGTTTTGCCAGCGAAATACATTTGAAAGTTTTCTCTCAAAATTAAGATACCGTATTAAATCGACAATACCTTTAAAAGTTATGCGAAATTAAATAAACCATAAAATCAAATCTAAAGCCTATGGAAGATTGTTTAATTTGCTACGAAAGCAAACCCCTAATCACTGTTCACCATACTTGCAGATTTTGTGCAGAGTGCGTATTCGATTGGCTCAGAAGTCAAGCCACTATCAATAAACATATCGATCTCGACAGCCTAGCATCTTGCCCAACTCAAGGATGTTCACATAAAAAAACATTCAACGAGTTTTCTATCAACCTCCTTAACTCTTACAAAATCGAGTTAAACGAAATCTATTTCAGAAACTACACCTCAAGAGCGTCGGATATTCTTCATTGTCCTAATGTATCATGTGAGTATGCAGGATATACGGTTCCTTCTCATTTCGGATGTCAAGTTCCATTTGAATGTAAAAGCTGTGGCTATGAATGGGCACATCCGCTTGTAAGAGGCTCCTCGGACAGCAAGTGGCAGAGATTCAAGACTTTTATTGTGAAGGAGTTCACTTCGAAACGTTGTCCCCACTGCCAAACTTATATTACCTTCAGTGGAGGATGTCGCAACATTAGGTGCGCCGCCTGTGGTAGATCATTTTCATGGCTGGAAGCTGCCAATAGAGGATGGCTGACAGTTATTGGATTAATTGGGATCCCTCTTTTTGTCCTCATTTGCTATTATTATAGGAGTATGGTCGATTCTGCTAAAAAAAGTTGGAAGGTTAATGTGGGTGTGTGGGTCCTGCACTTTGTATTGGTGCACATTTGGGCCTTTATGCTGCTCTATTACATCACCGTATACGGCGATTTCATGGATAGGCATGTTAACCGTCGTAAGTTACTATTAACAATTGGAGTCTTAATACCAATTGGAAGTCTGGTCGGGTTAAATTTTTTGATGCCTGAATATTACGGATACTGGATTGTAATTGCGACCATAGAATTCTGCTTTGCTATGATTTATGCGGCTATCGTTTTTTACCCCATGCTTCATGGATTAACTAATAGACCATGGAGAGAACGAAGGAGGAGAAGGTTGAGAGAATTAGAAGATCGAATTAATAACGAAGAACAAATTATAAGACAAGATCCTTTTGAAGAGTCGAAAGAGTGACGTTTTTGTTTTCTTCTTAGTTGCAGCAGGTTCATTCTTACTGTGACACGACATAACAAATATTTCACTGAAGTTAGTTAAGTAATAACGACCAACCAAACATGTAACTTGCTAATTATAAAACATCTGCAAGCAGATTTAGAAGATATTTGTTGATAATAGTATTGCTACTTGATAATGTTTTGGAGTTTATTCTCAATAGTCTGCTGGTCGGAAATGATACCTGGGGTGGGTGGTCGCTGGTAGCGATTATGAAAGAATAAGAGAATGAGCAAGTACTTGCATATATGTATAGATGCGCTCGAATATGTAACTCAGAAATGTAACCAAAGGAGGCATTAACAAAACTCATTTCTTTTGATAATGGACATAGAAATGTGTACTCTCAAATATTTTCTCTGAGTTATAATTCAGAGGTTAGTTTAGCTTCTAGTTTGCTTTCAAAAGCGGCTAATTGATTTACAAAACCTCGATTCGGTTCAGCTATCCACCTCTTTTCTTTAACAAAACGAAATGCCGTCTGTAACTCCATTTTTAATTCTTGAACTAAATAAGCGAGTACTATGGTCACACTTCTGGATTTTCCCACATGGCAGTGGACGAAGACGTTTCCGGTTTTCAGATTTTCTCGAATGAACTCGATTCCTTCATCAAAAGAGTTTGCAAGATTGTACTCTGCATGATCCCAAGCGTGAATAATTAAATGCTGAGCAATTTGTTCGGTGTTGTCATATTTCAACTGAGTTCCCGCAGCGACAGTTAAAACAGCGTTGATTTTCAGTTCACGTAAGGTAGTGATATCTTGTGCTCCCCTCATATTGCCTAGATATAAGCCTCCTATCCCATCTGTAGGTTCCAATATGCAATCGATGTTATTGTAATTTCGTGTCGAAACGAGAAAGATCGCTACCATCAAGTAGATTACAAGTATGAAAAGAATATACAACAAAATCATCCTGGTCTCCATCTTCTTTTGCTGTTCGAAATTTTTTCAACTGGTTTATCTTTTCATTTAATTTGTCTAAATTTGTTATCAGAATTAGTCAGCTTGTCTGAGAAATAAACATACAACCGCCTCTGACATCTTGTTTTTCTTATATCATATGATACCACGCGTCTTTGCTGGAAATCAGCATCAATTCTCGAAAAGGAGAATTAAATAATAATTTACTGTAACTGTTTTCTATGGCACAATAAGCTCTACTGAGCCTGATCTGTCAATCTGTGCGTACTACTGAGGCAATTATGTATTTCTCGATTCTCAAATGTAAGGTAGTAGGTCCTAAAATAATGTAGCAGCATCTTTGAATAATATCAATACGATGAAGCAAGTATTGTATGATTATTACTCATAATTATGTGTACATGAGTAATGTAATAAGTAGTTACATGATAATTGTGATATTTGTAAACACAACTTCCTCAAAGCTCATTTAATCTTCATAATTATTTATATACCATCCATGAAATGAAGGGAAGCTGATGCAAAGAGCTTAATTCTTGTGTTAAAATTCAGTAGATGATTTGAGCTTTAATTTCTTCTCGAAAGCAGCCAGTTGCCTCATAAAACCTTCATTCGGTCCAGCTATCCACCTCTTCTCTTTCACATGGTTAAACGCTGCTCGTAACTCCATTTTCATTTCTTGAACCATATAGGCAAGAACCATCGTCACACTTCGAGACATACCAACAAAGCAGTGGACAAAGACGTTTCCGGTTTTCAAGTTTTCTCTAATGAACTCAATTCCTTCATCGAAATATTGTGCGAGGTCGTATTCGGAATGATCATCCGCATGGATAATTAAATGTTTGACATTATGATGAGTGCCATATTTTAGACCAGTGCCAGCTGCAACAGTTAAAACTGAATCGATTTTCAATCCACGAAGCAAACCAAAGTCTCTTGCTCCTCCAAGATTACCCAGATATAATCCTCCAATACCATCTTTGGGTTCCAGAATGCAATCGATATTATTAGGCACTTCTGTGGAAAGCTGGGCAGATGTCACTGCGAGGCAGATTGCAAGTACAACAATTGTTTGGAATGATTTTTTTGTAATCATTTTTTTGTTGTTTCTTTGAGTTGACTCAGTCTATTATATTCGGATTAAATTAAACGCGAGAGTTAAATACCCATCATCTCTGCAAGGCAAAAAATTATATACGCTATGATACAAGTGTGAGTTTGAGAAATTCTTTTCATGTTAGAATGACACGTTCTTTATGTCTTCCGCATAGCGACTACAAACACATATTTGATAGGCAACAGAAATCATTTGGGCAAGGAGAGCGAGGTAAGAACAATTGAGAAAAAATTTCATATCATACTTTAGTAGGAAATTGATAAATAGTGTACAATAGTGAATGAGGCAGGAAATTTCTCCAAGAAAAATGGAATTGCAGAGGCATTTTTAATATTCCGAACGAAAATCAAAGAACAGTTTTTTTTTGCATATTCAATGCGTTCTAAATAACGATGTGGATAACTCAAGATATATAAATATATGCAATAGAAAAAGCAGCTGAACCTTAATATTTCTCATTCCCTCCTTTCTTTAAACACGAAACAAACTCAAATATTTTTCAAAGCAAATATGGTGACAATAAAATGATATCAAATTTGCAGAGAGCTTATTCATTGGTTAACGTTTGATCTTTTGGGTCATCAGCAGATGGTTTAAGTCTCAATTTCTTCTCAAAATCGGCGAGTTGTTTCAGAAAGCCTGCATTCGGATTAACTATCCACCGCCTTTCTTTAACATGTTTAAGAGCTGCTTGTAGTTCCAATTTCAATTCGTGGATTAAATATGCTAATACAATCGTAGCGCTTCTAGAGACACCAGCAAAGCAGTGAACAAACACGTTTCCACTTTTTATGGTTTCACTAATGAACTCTATCGCCTCCTCAAAATCTTTTGCTAGGTCATATTCTTCATCATCTTCTGCAGGGATAATCGTATGATTGGCCATGAGGTCTACGTCGTATCTCAAGCGAGTGCCGGCCGCTACAGTCAGCACAGAGTTTATTTTTAAATTAAGTAAAGTAATGACATCCTGTGCTCCTCTTAGGCTGCCTAAATATAAGCCTCCAACGCCGTCTTTGGGTTCAAGAATGCAATCAATATGAGTGATCTTTCTAGTGGCCGTGGAAATTGGATTGTCTACTTTAGGTAATGATGAATCCATGCGCTGATTTCACAATTTTAGTAATCAAACTATCAGAAATTCTTTCAAATTTAAATTAAATAAAATTACCAAGCACTTAATGCTGAGAGATCCGAGTAGGTTAACACTGTGGAGCTGCTCTGATAGATGACAGGCTAATTTTGAGAAGAATATTGCTAATAGTCTAAGAACCACGATTTTTTCAATTCCTTAGGTGTCTCACAGAGAACAAATAATTTTTCTGATAGAAAATTGTGATTAGACTTTCGAAGTTTTCGAAAAATCTGATATTATTGCTATATACTATCGAGTCGCTATAAAATATATAATTAGCCACTCTCAGCATAAAAGATTATGATGGGATTTCGATCAGAAACTTGTTCGATCTGTTTTGAAGACATGCCACTTCTCTTGCTTCACGACTGCCACGGACTTTGCGAAGAATGCGTCTTCCATTGGCTGAAAACTCTTTTAACAAACAAATGGAGAATGAATCCTACAACATTCTGTGTCCGATTCAAAGATGTACACGCCGAGAGCGCTGAAACTTTCTAAAGGAGACGAAGATCAATTAGATGACATCTGTTTCAACAATTATATTGCATTAAACCCAGATATGCTTCAGTGTCCGAACCCATCTTGCAACTATGCGGGATTCATGGATCCGTCTCACTTAGGATGCCGAGTTCCATTCGAGTGTCATAAATAAATGTGGTTATGAATGGAGTCATCCGCTTGTGAAAAGCTCCTTGGACAGCATGTGGCAGAGATTCAAAGCTTGTGTTGTGAAGGAGTTTACTTCGAAACGGTGCCTGTATTGCCAAACGTATATATTCATAATTAAGGGGAAATGTGATTCGATTGACTGTGCAGCCATTTTCAAAAGATTAAGAAGCTGCTGTAAATAATCAGCAAAGGGAAAAGAACAATACACCCATATAGCCAACCATTCTTAAGTCATCACCTCAAAGGAAACGATAAAGTATTTTCAAGTCAATACGGAGAGAGCTTGGAATCTAACCCTATTAGATCGGATAAGTATAGCATTACAACAGCGATAATACCCTATGAGTAAGGACCATTGTCAGCTGAAAATGATATCCTCTATTCACTTCTATCATTTTTCTGTAACTCATCTGTTTGCTTTACTCTCATTTTACTCTCATGATAGAGTATGTCGGCGGTGTTAATTTTAGCTTTTTGTGAGGTGAGTTAACAGCCAAATTGCAAGGTTTGAAATAAAGCTTTGATATCGTAAAATAGATTGTCGCTGCAGATATATTCCGATATCAATTTTATTAATGAATTATCAGCTCAAATAAAATCCAACAAGATGAACACCTGCCCAATCTGCTACGAAAACCAACCACTTATAACAGCTCATCATTATTGCCAGTTTTGTGAGGAATGTCTGTTCACATGGCTCAAAGTTCTTTCTCAACACAACAAAAAGATAAATGCTGATAGCACAGCAACTTGCCCAACTGAAGGATGCGAGTTCTGGGGATCATTCAGGTCCCTTTCTTCAAATCTTTCCGAAGCTCATAAAGTCGAGTTAAACGACACCTATTTCAGAAATTATGTCCTGCATAAATCAGATATACTTCAATGTCCGAATTCATCATGTAGTTATGCTGGATTCATGATACCTTTTCACTTTGGATGTCATGCGCCATTCGAATGCAAAAATTGTGGTTATCAATGGATGCCACCTTTAGCACGAGGTTCAACAGACAGCGTGTGGCAGCGTTTCAGCACTTTTATTGTAAAAGAGTTTACATCGAAGCGATGTCCCTCATGCCATACCTATATAGAGAGGATTGGAGGTTGTGATACTATCACTTGTGCTGCTTGTGGCAAATCATTTCCTTGGTTGATGGTAGTATCTAGAGGATGGTTCACACTGTTTTTATGTGTTGTCATTCCTAGCTTTGCTCTCGTCTGCCACAATTACAGGGGGATGATTGATACCTCGGAAAACAGTTGGATAGCTACAATGGGTGTTTGGGCCCTTCACATTGTGCTTGTGAACTTATGGCTATATCTACTGATGCGGTATGTCGTAGTCTATGGTGAACTCATCAATAGATATGTTCTTCACCGTAAAAAGCGAGTGATTGCGGGATTTGCTGGAACTGCGCTACCTATAGGGAGTCTAGTTGGGTTGTCCTGTCTTATGCCTGGATATTTTGGATACTGGAGGTTAATTGCATTCATTGAAGGATGTCTAACTTTGATTATTGTACTGACACTTGCAAGTCTTTGGGTTGGCACTTTTCTTGATCAGTGGAATGGTAAAGGACGCAAAAGACTAAGAAAGGAAAGACATGTTAGGATAGATGAACAATCATTAGTTATGGATGAATCTGATGAATGAAGGAACAGAAAATATTCCAGACGAAGGCATATTAATTTCGAATTGATCCATTGTATATCCTATATTGTATATCCTATGTGTAAACTCATAATGAACAAAATTGCTAGTATATGAATAATACACACATACATATCTATTTAGTGTTTTAAAATAAGTAGCAGGCTTTCAAAATTTTTGTTTATTCATGACATAAAAATATGCTACTGCTATGATTGTTTTCATTATATTCTCTGAATGGTTCAAAATGAACAGCTTCAAAAATAGAACTATTCTTATAGTGGTTTAAACTCAAAACAAAAGCAACACAACAGAAATGGAATCCTGCTTATACTTATTCGAAGCCTACTGCTTACTCAGAGCCGTGACACCTACCTCTAACTGTGATTATGCATCTGTGGGGCTTTTCTTTATTCTTCAACAAAAAGATTACATCTCTGAAAAGTTAGTATTTATACTTAGTCTTTAACGGTTAATAACAAGAAGAATTTCAATTTTTAATGTGTTTCAGGATATGAATGTAAATGACTGCAGGCACTTGCAAATAGAATGAAACGGAAGGAGCTCTCAAATGAATTCTATTCGACTGACATACACAAAAAAACAAAAAAATCAATCATTTTTCTTCTCTTGAGGTTCCTTAGTCTCAGTTGGAGTTTCTTTCAACAATGGCTCCGAAGCAGGAATCGTTTCTCCGGTTTCTCCGGTTTCTCCTGCTTCTCTTACACTAGAGTCTTTCTTTCCAAAAAGCACCTTGATGATGGCGAATAATCCAAGGGCTGCAATGCCACCACCAATTGCCAGATATCTTAAATTGATTCCTGAGACCGATGGAATTGGCTTTGAAGTTGCAGACTGGAAGCCTGACTCATAAAATTTGGAAAGCCCTTCAACTGATCTCTGCCCATTAAACTCATAAGCAATACCTCCCTTCTGTAGGAAAATAGTCGGATAACCCCTTATTTCGTATGCGCTGCAGATATTCATATTCTCGGTGCTAAGATCATACAATGATTAGGAAATAAAGTAACATATGCTCGCTTACCAGTCAATTTGGCCGACGTTAACTTTCCCTTTGACTTCCGAAGCATATTGCTTGTAAGCTGGTTTGAATTTCGTGCAATGTCCACACCATGGAGCAAAAAGAAGGAGATACCAATCACCATTTGCGGTCAAACTTGCAAAATTGCTGCTATTGAGAATAACAACGTCACCTGAATCTTCCTGTGCGTGCACACATGATACGGCAAGGATGAAGAGGAGGATGGATAAGCTAGATTTCTGGATGTTGTTCATCTAGGTTTGATTCGAAATTTTTCAAAGTTTTTCTTTTTTTATGTATTCGAATTAAGTCAATTTAAAGTCAAGCTGTGCATTTGGACTGTCACAAAAATGACACGTGTGTGTAGGTTGGTATGACTTCGAAAATTTCCCTCAAATCAAAATTTCATGCTAAATTGTTGAAATTTAGAAAGGTGTCTGACATCGTATTAATAATTAACAAGGGCTCTTATGAAAAGTGACTCCTCATTGCTAGATTTTGTTGTTGAGCGAAATGCCGAAAATGGCATAGAATACCCCACATCTAAGCTTTTGTAAGAAGAAGACTCAAAAAGTGAGATGCAAGATAAATTTTCTGTCATGAAGATGTAAATTAAAATAAAGAAGCAGTATTATCATTGTTTACGAGTACACTCATCCCATGCGAATTTTCTTTTGTGAAGACTTAAACATTCTACGAGAGTATTTATACGTAATAATATTTATTTTCATTGCTTTTTATTCTCTTGTTCACTCAAAATTGGGTCTATTGTAGTTGAAGAGAATTTTTATTGATTTCAGTTCATTTTGCTGTTTCTTGTCGATAAACCTTCAAGAAACTTGGTACTCCTGTGAAAAATACGAGGCATCGAATAAGGTTTGATAATTTTTTGTCACTGCTTATCATATTTTATTGCAGCTAAATTGTCCCACTGATTCAGTATTTTAATCCTTCATAGCAAAGTACACGATTAATTTTATTTATTTCCAAGGTGCAATTTCATGAGTTGGACTCGATCGTTTCAGAAATCAGAGCTTCGGAGGATGTCCAAGCACCCTCGAAAATCTCCTAGTATCTCTAATACTGGTACAGGAGAGAAAGCACTTGGAAATAGAGAGCATAGCCTTTCACCAACATTGGCCAGTAAGAAAATCAATGTCTATGAACCTCTATCTCCCGGCCGTGACTCACCAACTGCAAAGGTACCTCAACTCTTGAGCATTCAACAGGCTAAACTTACTTACTTCAGCTTTCGTTCGATGACTTGCTTGAGAACTATCCACTGAAAATGCAGGTGAAGCATGCATTAAGACCATTGACAAATCCAGTAAGAATTTCTAAAGGCTGCTGTGGTACTGAAATGAAAATTATAAGAATAAAAAAGTCGAGCGCTTGAAAAGGAAAGCCGAAGAAGAAGAAAAACAGCGGAAGTTAAACGAAGAAGAAGAAACGAGAAAGAGTATATTGAACCTTCCGCAAATAAATATCTCTGCTGTGTCAACGACACACAGATCCTCTCTCGACTCCACCACTGAATTCTCGAGGCGCTATCCGCTGTCAATAACTGGTGATTTTTTGCATTCAAATCGGATATTTAATACTATATTGACCTTCAAACATATAGGAACAAGACATAACTCATTAGCATTTGACTCAAAACGTATAGAAACATCTCCAAACCGTGGGAGCCATCCTACACTGATCACCGCTCCAAAACTTGAATTCGGGACAATGAAAAAGCCTAAAGCTTCTTATAAATTCGCTCATAAGAAAGCGACCAGTCTCCTTTCGCCAGAAGTCATTGAGCAATTGCGCGACTTGGGCGAATCTTTGCACATTAATTTGAATGATATAAAACCAACAAAGACCCATACAGGTGAGAATCACTCCTGAGGGGTTGTTTAATAACTAAATTGAACAGGAAAAATAAATGAGGTTGACTATGAACTGCTCAGTGCAGCTACTGAAGCGAGATTAATTATGGATCAGTATGTGGCCAAAGAAAATCTTACAGACCGAGACCCTACCGATACCTTGCCTGATATACTTGATTCAAGGGGTCTGCAAAAACTTTTGGCTGAATTCACTAGTCCCATGAGGAACAACGAGATTATCGAACAGAAGTCTAGAGCGACGAATATCGATAAAGACAAGGAACGCTTGGCGAAAAATGCGCTGTTGAACGATTTTCGGCCAAAGAAAACAACAAAGAAGGAATATTATAATAAATGGTATGTGCCTGTAAAGCACTGGAGCGTTGAGAAAATTAGTGAGGCTCCTGTAAGGAAGCGCGATCTCATGGTCAAAGGTAATATTTTTATAATTCTGTGTGAATAATACTTTGACGTTCCTTCGGTTTAGATGAGCTGTTCATTTTGAAAAACTTGCATCAATACGATCATCCTGAGGAAAGGAATCCTTTCGAGAGAGTCCGAAAGAAAGATGAATATGAGCACAGATTTGAAGTAGTTCAGGAGATGCTTTCGATAAACCAGCAGGCGGGAAATTTCAAAGCGTATTTTGCAATGCTGTTTATCAGTATTATTAATTAATTTCCAGCGACATGATAAGAAAGAAGAAACATATCCCAGAATTTCTGAAAAATGTACGCATTCCGGCAGCCCAATTACAAGAATTAAGGAAAAGCGCTTTCAACGACCAGAAAAGATTGAGACCCGAGCAATCTGAAACTTGCCCCACTGCTCGATATGAATGAGAGCAACGTATAGAAATTAGATTTGATTAGCTAGATTTTCTGATATCAAATTTCTTCTGAATTTGGTTAATGTTCTTACTCAGGAATAAGGCTTGTGTATGACCTTTCATTACTTCATGAGTAAACTGCTCAGATGTTGCTTATTTATGTTGAATTATGCATTGATAATTGGCTACAAATGCGATTGAATGAAATTATTGTCGCTATCCTGCATAATAGAGGAACTTTTCGAGAGAGGTGAAAGTGCTAATTACTATTGAATCATCAGCTCCAGCTATATGATAATGAGGAAAAGACGCTAGTTCAGCATCTATATCTCGATTCATTAATATTCACTTCAGTTCATAGGTGCAGTGCAATTATTATTAATAAATTAGTAAAAAAAACCTGGATGAATTTGTGTACAAAAAAAGTTGGATAATTAAGATATATTAAGGCAAAATTCTAGGTCTTCTTATAAATTTGGGGCTTGAATCAGTCGTATTTGTAGTATCTGTCTTATTCGCAGCATCAGTTAGGTTGGATATATTCGTCGAATTGCTCATAATATCCGAGGTTACAGCGTCAGCCAAATTTCTCCTTTCATCAGTAGCATTGGCTGCCTTTGATGCATTTGATTCGTCACTTATATTGGCAATATTGGTCGTATTAGTAATATTAGTGATGTTCATCTCATTAGAATGGTTTGTCGCATGCTCTGTCTGATTTGTGGTATTATTTCCAATATGGTATTCACTTTCGTCAAGATCTAATACACAAGTTCGAGTATAATTATCTGGAGTGTATCCTTTAGGACAGGAATCAATGCAGCTTCCTTGATAAAGAAATTTGTCATCCGGGCAGTTAACAACTGGTTCAACAGGAGCTAACTCGGTGTCTGGCTTCGGGTGCTCAGTAGAGTTGGTGTTGTTTTCTTCTGTTGAAATGTCATCGAGAACAGCCTCTTGTTGCGCGTTGGCAACCGAGATTAATGCCAAACCAAGGAAGAAAGCTAAAATAATTTTTCTTTGCATATTGTTAATGTTTGGAGATTATTTATTGATTTGATATCAGCAGTCTCTTATATATAAACAATGTACTCACTGTTCGGGAATGATATATGTTCTACTGAATTCGATCATGAGTTGCTTTACAAGGCGGGCTGTCCGCCTTATCAGTACTCCAAACGTCAATTTTCTACTGGATAAAATAAATTTAGATATTTTTTTGTCAATTTCGATTAACTTCAAGAAATGAATAATGTATTTCTACTGGATGTTAGATTATTCCAGTAACTATTGCTAACCAATCTAATGTAGAATGCCACTCAGCATAAATAAATTAGAATTGAATTACTGAGAATATAAAAGAGAAAAACCTGCACTAGTTATCCAAAGTTAACTGGCTGCTAAATAACTTCTCCACATAGCCATTCGATACAGGGTAACTTCTACTGAATGAATAGCACGATAATTTTTGCCTTGCGTAATCAGAAATTGTATGGGCAAGCTCGGGCAAGCGCTTATGACTAAAAAGAATGTAAAAGATTTGAGAACAGGATTAGGATTATTGGCCATGCCTGAGTAAAGCTTAATCCTAGCAATCAGAAAGTTCCTTGTACACACTATAGGAAGGAAAAATAATAAAATCAATAAACCTTCGGTTTCGTATCCAAGAGAAAGGACGCATCTGAACGAAAGAGTGAGAATTAAAAGTTGCATCAATGAATTACGTTATTGACAACAAAGATAGCATTTTTATATAAAAGAAATAGAATAAATTTTATTATTCTTTAACAGGCTTATGATTCATCTTCTCCCAATTGGTTACTTTTCTCTTAGACATTGATATTTGTTTTGTAACGAACAAGCAATCTTCGCTACATCGGCATGAGTGATGAATATGGAACAGAGATCTGCTTGCTTAACATGTCACACAATTTTGACTTTGAAACAAAGCCAAATAATCTGAAAGAAGATAGTAAACATATTCGAAAAATATTTCTCTTTCTCTCAGGGACCACATCTTGACGAAGTGTTAAATATTCATGAATATTATCCCAATGATAATATTTGTTGAAAAATACGGCATTCAATGCAAAACACCACATATATATAATTTTGTTTCATAACATTATTGTTTGATGAAACAAAATTATTTGTTGAATCAGAGAAAAAAGAAATAGTAACTCTCAGACAACAATGAGAAAATTATGCAGATTGGTTTTCATCTAATCCAACATAGTTCTTCTCAGTTCTCTTCGCCTGTTTCTTTGCAATCTCATACTTCTCGATTTGCTATAGGAGATAAGACAGATGCCGATAATGCAAAAGACAATTGCAATTATCGCTTCCACACCGACTATTGTCAACCAATACCTATAATACCCTGGCATCAGATTGTTCAGACCAATTAGGCTTCCAATCGGCAGTGTAATCCCAAGAACCAATAATTTCTTTAAATGATGATAATATTTCTGAATGTAATAAGCAAAACCCAATGCATATCTTACTACTATGTAGGTCCATACGTGTACCAAGCATAAGTGAAGAGTCCAGATGCCTGCTGTAGCAACCCACTTATTAGCAGCCTCATTGATCATATTTTCATAGTAATAACTGATAATTCCAAGCAATCCAATAAGGATCAATAAACCCATTACTACCCATCCGGGATAGAAAACACTGTACCAATAAAAAGTTTTGCCACACGCAGTGCATCTCACTGAAGAACAGCCTCCATTTCTTGTGATTGATGTGTGACAATAAGGACAGCGCTTCGATAAAAACGCCTTCACGATAAATGTTTTAAATTTCTGCCATGAGCTATCAGAAGATCCCTCTATGATTGGGTTAGTCCACTTCCACCCGCAACGCTCACAATCAAATGGGGCATGACATCCAAAATGAGATTGAACTGTGAATCCTACGTATTCACATGATGGGTTAGGACATTGCAGCATATCACTCTTCTTGAGGATATAATTCCTTAGAAAAATGTCATTAAGGTGAATTTTATACTCATCAGGAAGATTGTGAGCCCATAACTTAAATGGTGAATGACTTTGACAACCCAGGGTTGGACAAGTTGCCATGCTGTCGGCGTCGATGTATTTGTTGTTAGAGGAAAGAGCTTTGAGCCAGTTGAAAATGCATTCTGCACAAAATCGGCATGAAGGATGAACCGTGATCAGGAATTTGCTTTCGTAACAGATCGAGCAAGTTTCCATTGAGTTGAAAATTAATTAAATAATTAAATAATTAAAATCTCTCAAAACCTGAGTCTCTAATTCTATTCAGAATCTGATATAGTAATTGGAGCTTTAAACTTTGCTCGCGATATAAGAAAAACAAATGCAAATCAGGAAGCTACAATGGCTTCCATGATATTTTATTGATTTCATGGACCTCGTTAAAAGATATTCAAATTTTATTAAGCCTGACAAGAAGAAAATCGTGTTACCTAGTACGTCTTATTCTCTTGAAGAGAATTGAAAATCTCTCCATGAGTTGGACATCTTATATTGAGGTAATCTTAGGTTAAGTTTCAACCATATTTGATGCCTTCATTGCAGCTCGAGCAATTTCAATGAAAAAGCTAAAATAGGAGAGACTCCTTAATTAATTGCTGGCAAAGTGTGACTTATTTTCTTAGATATGCACAAATGTGATCCATATTGAAATCATACAACTCAATCAGAAAACAAATTGTTAAGAGTTTAGTCTAAAACAAGCATTTTCTTAATAGTAATTATGCAAGGCTTCTTTTCTTAAATATAACTCCTCATTAACTGCAAGCAGAAAGCATTCTCCCTCTTTAGAAAATTAAAAAAGTTCTAATAGTTTTCTTACAATCTTCGACAGGGGTCTTTTAACTTTATTTCAAGATTTTTGTCATTCAGTAAATTTGCGAAAGATTCCATTCAGTATTTATTACCTAATTTAACTTCTTACTGAGCAAAGCTCTTTAGTTTGCGCGGTTTTCACGCTTAATTCCCATGACTATCCAATCAAATTCCAGATTCTGAGCTTCTAATTTACTACCTACTGATGAACGATCTCTCTTCCTCAAGATTCACCCAGATACAAGTTTATTGCCTCTTTTCAATTTCAAAATGCCTTGGAATTAAGCTATTGGATACTGTTTCACCACAAAGTGCCCATATTACTTGGCGGCGATTTACAAAAGTTCCTAGGATTTTTTCTATTGAAACTGCCAATTTATTCAAATCTATCGCTGTCAGGAGCCTCATACACCTCTAATAACGCCTTTGAATTCAAAGTTCTGAGGACCGTGTGTTATTTTTTCATGATCTTCATGCAAGAGAAGTTATTTTTTTTTTTAAGATTTAAAGAGTTTTGAGCGCTGGCTGAATTGATTAAACTTTAACAGATTATCCGTAAATCGAACCACGCATAATTCCAAAGAAATCAGTCAGTATCGCTTCCCCCACCCAATCAGGTTACGTTCTCTGAGATTATAATATTAAACAAACGAATTTCTGCAGTTCATTCCGAATAAGCTTTGTCTTTACATACACCCAAACTTATTCAATGGAAACTGCAATTAACAACAATAAGCACTCGCTGACAGACGGAGATCTTCAGTGGGTGTCTCAAAACTTCCATGTTTTGAACAAAATGTCGGTTCCAAACACCAAGAACATTTGGTTCAAAAACAAATATCAAAAATACAATGCCGTGCTCAAGTACTTGTACCAATACGACGAGAAAAGCTTAGAATCCATGATTGAGCAAATCCAAACTCAAATCAATCAATGGAACCATCCAAACATCGTGAAAGTCTACGATTACGACTTCAACGAGAAGGACCACTATAGCTTTCGATTCGTGATTTGCATGGAGAGAGGGTTGTTCTCTCTCAAAGATGAGCTTAGCAAAAGGAATCGACTTGACCACGATCAAGTTTGGAATCTTATGCAACAAATGGTAAAAGCTCTGCATTATGCTCAGCAGAACTTTAATTGTCACCATGGAAACATCAAACCCTCAAACATTATTTGCTTCAGCGAAGAAGATGAAATATACAAGCTCTCAGAGTTCAGATCAGAGAGCATTGACCTCACAAGAGCCGATAAAATGCCCGCGAAGCTCGAAACGCTATTACAAAATGAATATTTAGCTCCAGAGTATAAATCACAGAACGGAAAAGGCAAAAATGGGCTCAATCCGTTCTCGAATGATGTCTACGCGCTTGGTATCCTCGCACTGGATGCCATGGGCTACAAGGTGGAGTTTCTCAGAGGATTGAGTCCTGATTCCGAGGAAGCTGAATACTTCTTTGCCTGCGTGTTTGCTGACTTGTACAAGAAAATTAACTTTAATTTCTTCAACATTTTGCAGATGATGCTGAATAAGGACCCGTCAAAGAGGCACTCATTGGAAGGTGTATATGAGGTCTTTGTTCATGACGAGGCAGCGGGCCAAGCGACTACCGAGAAGGATTTCGGGTATGCGAAGGCGGCTTTGGATGGTACGCAGCCGGCAGAGGCCTGCAAGGAGTTTAAGCGGCCGAAGGTTCACGCGGCGCTTAAATTAGCTGATATTGATAAGCTTTGGTCGATCCCGGTAAGGGAGTTCAAGTCGATAAAGGCGAACAAGTGGATGGACAAAAAAGGGTTGAGAACAATGAAATTGCATCTGTATGATTTTTAAGCCGTGTTAAGGCTTTATGAGGAGCCTTTATTCGGAATGATAGGAATTTATTGGTCACTTACTTAATAATATGATAACTATATTGATTGAAATTTGTGACAATTAGTATTGAAAGGAATACTAAATTGATTAATGCATACCTGTAAAACAAAAAAGTTATATGACAGTGAAAAGGGAAAAGATATATATATAGCTATATATGTGCATTCATCTTACTACTTCTTTCATTGGAACATTCAACTAAATGCAAACATAATTTTTGCTTTAGGGTTCAAATTTATTCATAATGTTCTATATTTCTGTCTATTCAGTTTACTGATATGGTGGAACTCTTTGCAAATGAAAATATATCCTTGGAAAGTTTCTTAGGTTTTTTTTTTGGTAAGGAATTGATGATACAAATGGATCTGTGCTCATACAGATTATTTGCGTAGACTCATTCGTTCGCCATTAATTCGAAAATTCATAATATGATTTAGCTGTATTTCATGTGAACTGCCTTGGATTCAATGGCAATGGACCCCTTCAGAAATTTAGCTGTTGTGAGAAGTAGGTATCCCTTCAAAATGAGTTCCAATAGATTTTGTTTGGGATGTGCATCGCTTGAAAGCTTGCGAAGTAAAAAATCTTTCCAACTTTTCTCAAACTGATTCAATTTTTATCAATTTGCAGAATACCAAGCATATACCCCAAGCTCCGACTCTTAGGAGCTTTCAAATACTAATCTAACCTGATAAATCTCTGCTCACAAGAAATATGTCTTTCATTTTACGGTTCTAACATTAATTTTATTTATTCAAGATCTTAACATTCTCTAAAATTCTCGAATAAAAACCCACATAGCATATCTACTCCAAACTCTCAATCCATTTCCTATGCTCATGCACACTTCAATTATCCATTCAATCGCGATTCCTCCTTCACTAAGCAGTGATACTATCCTCCTTTACCTTAATGAATATAGGTATTGTCTCTTTTTTTAATAAGTTTGTAAATACATTTAAATGCACACACACACATTATCCACAATGAATTTCTTATATTCAGTTATTTTGTTTCTACCTGAGCAGTTTTTAAGATTCCTTATGCATTAATAACAACAGTATCACACATGAACATATGACACAGAATGTTATTAATATTAAGTACACTTAATAAAATTGAGAAGTTTTAGAGGTTCACTGCTATTACCTATTTTCATATTCACTTACCTATGCAATTAGTTACTCCCTCTAGTTAATTATATGCATCAACTCTACCTATATTGCTTTTGGAAGTTGGTTCACAAAGCGCACGATTCCATCATCATCCAACTTCTCCTTTTGGCACCAGTCATGTTTCCTTATCTCTTTCAAAGTAAGCCTTTTCTTCGGGTCAGGATTAAGCATTTTCTCCAAGAGATCCTTCAGCTCCTCTGTAAACAGTTGCTTGCTTGAGTGTTGGCTAGAGACCGCTTCATGGAACTCCCAAAAAGTTTCGAGGCTTCCATTGACGAAATTCTTGTACAATGCATCGGATTCCGTGGCCTTTTCAAACGGCATCGAACCTGAGATCATGCAGAACAGCATGATCGCGGCAGCGAAGAGATCTGCTTCTTTCGCATCGAAATCTCTCGCCGCGTGCATCTCAGGGGGAAAGTACTGCGAGGTCCCGACTTTCGACGTACATCTTGTCTTGGTCAAGTCAAGGGAGTGTCCAAAATCGGTGAGCTTCAAGCAATACTTCCCATCCAGAAGGATGTTCTCGGGCTTGATGTCCCGATGAGCGATCCCTTTTTCATGCATGTACTCAATCGCGTCAAGAAGTTGGCAGAAGAGCGTTCGGGTGAGTATCTCTGACAAACTCCCAACCGATTCAATCAGATCAAGTAGCGTTCCGCAGGTCGCGTTCTCCATCACTAAGGCAGAGACTTTGAACGAGCAACCTCGACAGTCTTCAAAATCGATGTTCTCCAAAAACTCAATATAAGGGATAATGTTAGCATGGCTGAGGCTTTTGGCGATCTCTTTCTCCTGGTTGATGAGTTCTGGGGTGATATCAGAGCCATAGTCGTAAATTTTGATGGCGGCTTCTTTTTTTGTTTCGGTACTCTCACCTAAATACACGCTGTGCGTGAGTTTTAATTAGTGCAAAAGCCCTACATAAAAAAAAATGTACTTAGCGGTCGAGCCTGAAGCGATATGCTTAAGAAGAGTCCATTTCCCGATTTTGGGGGCCGAGACGAATGGGTTCATCTCCAAGAGAGACTAGTCAGTTCGGTGAAGAACTTCAGTTCAGTTCTTTTGAGTCTCAGTTTTAAACTTGAGACAATCTATTTTTATTGCGAATGCAGAATTTTGAACTATTTCAAATCTTCGGATGATATCATCTTAAGCCGATGACGCAGCAGGGTAAATGAGCCTTTTTTCTGATAATATAAATTCTAATTAGAAAAAACGATATTTTTTTTCCAGTGACTTGCGCCATCCGAAATGATTACGCGTTGTGATTGCAGTGAATTTGAAATCAAAGTTGTGGTAGAGCACCCTCTCATAACTGAAATGGCAGAAAAAGGTAAAACTAAAAAAAAATTCGCCAGTTATGCTCTTCTCTAATGATATGTTCTTGAAATTTGGTTTTGATGGAGAAGTTCGAAGCTGACCGTACAGTAGAGTCAAATGAAGAGGAATAAATAGATTTCACTGAAATTCTCATAAGTTATACTGAGTGTTCCAATTATTCGAGAAAATGAGGTTTGTTTATGGCCGGCATCGACTAAAAGCCTTGCTGAAGCGCCAGCTCAGTTTGGGAAGAGAATTCTTGATCGATGCGAAAAAGAGCGTTTCTCCGGGAGCAATTACTGAATTAGATAATAGGATTGATAATTTAGCATTGGGACTGAAAAAAGGGTAAATAATAGCATAAAGGTTCGTGTTGAAAAGACCTACAATGTTCTACAGTCCATTTCTGTTGTCAAAGAAATGAAACAAATTTCTATCTTGAAATACTAGTAAGATACTTACAGATGCCTATCTCTAATTAATTTTTTGCAATTCTCTTAAGAACCACGGCATAGCCTTGAATAAATCTATCCCACTTCCAAAATTCTCAAAAACGAATTCTTATTGTAGGAGAGAGTTGGTCATTTGCTTGAAAATTAATTAAATCCAGTAGTTAAAACGGTTTTTAGAAAATTTACAAGTCGTCGTAAAATAGATCATAGGGGATCTATGTTTTCAATCAAGAGAGATCTAATACTCATTTCAACATGTAAGACGCACACTTACGAGGGTTTCTGAGAGTTTAAGAAGCAAGAGTCATAAATAATTCCAGTTTTCAGCTGGTTTTTGCTTATCAGCTTAGTTTTTCCTCGAAGCTAATCGACAATGGCGTAAGTGAAGGCCAGATCTTAATTTAGGGAACCAAATCGAGGGTTTGATGGTTTCTTTTCTTTCCAATGGAGAGAAAATTAATATTGCAAAGAGAAAAATAAATTATTCGACTAAGATTGAATGAGACCTGGACCCCATACATTTAAATCTATATTGGAGTGCTCACTCTAGAAAGAGGAAGATTCGCACAGGATAATATACTATGATTCATTATTGCATCACCTTTATATATCCTTCCGTTGATTGGAAGAATTAATTGTGGGATGTTGTCGATGCACCTATAATTCGAATTTCAAAGAATTAATAGCTGATTAGGCATGTTATCAAAGATCAGATTGATCTCCATTCTTCTTGCAGTGAATATAGATGGCTCGGATCCTGTGCAACAATACACTTTCCTGGTCCATCGTTACTACTACTAAAAAAAAACAAACTGGTAGAATGATTCTGCTTAGCGTGAGAAACTGCGAGTTATAAGTCTCTCTCTCGAGCACCGACAAAAATCAGCCTAAATTTATGTGTTTATGGATGATTGAATTTATTCTGCTCTTGGAACTCAATCTCATTTGCAGCGGCAACTGCCTCAAGCATTGCTGCGTGTATTTAGAAACTCTACCAATATTTCAAAAATTTAAACCTCTCAATTCTCATCCATTTTGCAAAATTCTTTTTTTCACAGATAAAATTTTGTAGGTAACTCTGATTATTCAGAGTTTTAATTAACAACAGCAAAGCACTTAACCTTCAGAAATCAGATTTGACGAACTTCTCTCACGACACGCAATTATCTTACAACTACCATTTCCCTTATGAAATTTCATAGTCCTAGTATTGCGCAGTCGTCTAAAATTAATAAACTAATTTATATTCTGTTCAATTTTGGGAGAAAAAAAAATTCAAGCGCGCAAGCGCAGTGAGTATGGTGAGTTAGAGATTCTTTCCAATTCAGCAAACCAATTAAAAACTCCTAATCTTTTATTGATAAAATGCAGCAAATGAATAATCACTCGATATCCTAACTCGTTCACTCTCATTAACTGTTATTATGTGATGTGTGTGTGGATTTTCAAAAATCTGCCCACTTTTTCTAGAGGGAATGCTACTTCATTTATGTTACGCTTGATTAGGCGAAATCGTTTTTAGAAAAGTTGAGATTCTCACCCTAACTAGCTACTACAGCTGAGTTGAGCTATTAGAAGAAAAAAATAGAGGTCTGCTGATAAAATGATTCAAAGTACGTTAAATGGATTTTATTAGGAACCTCAGAACTAGCTCGCATTGTCTCGATGGGACAGTCGGATCCACTGGAAATGGTTATGTCCACACTGTCCATAACGTCTTTTATGAGAATAAGACCTATTATGTGATCTACTCTACCGAAATATATACCGAAATTTCTGACGGATCAAATCCATGCACATCTGGCACTACCTATCCCTTAAATATTGGTCTTATAACTAATGTTCAACTTATTGCGTATCTTCAAGGCACAGATGGGAGCACCTTGAAATGGACCCCAGCACCAGCAATTTACACTGGTGCTGTTTCTGCAATAAATACCCAGGGACCTGTCACTGTCTCAGTCCTTTCCCCAAGCTGCAGCCAAGGAAATTGGACCAACCCCACCACCTTTCCCTGTACTTACTACACTGGCACCACTTACAATAGCCTCTGTTACAACCCAGTAACTCTTCCAGAAGGTTTTCCTGGCATCAGTAACACTTATACCCTTGCTGAATTTGTCCGCTCGCAATATCAACAAGGAATCCTCATTAACAACATAGAAAATTCTTACTCAGACGCTTCCACCTTTGCGACCCTCAACACCTTTCAGTTCTACAATTTAACAACTGGAGCCACTACAACAGAAGGAGGTGTAACATTTAGCATTGCCAATACCTATTCTGAAGGTGCATATAGTGCATGGAGTCTTCCTTACTCAGAAGGTTGGGGTCTAATAGATGTATTTGAAACTGCAGCAGACACCTATGTTGCAAACTATGGTACTTGGTTTGCAAATGGAACAACCAACAGAACACGGGGTGCATTTTATGTTGGTGATGATGCAAACACGATGAGCTTTTTCATTGACGACAATGGTGCACTCTGGGCTGGAGTTTATTCTACCGATACTACCATCACCACAGGATATCTCGGTAAATTGGAGGTTCAGATGTACAGTGCTAATGCTCGCTCTGCTGCTGATGCTTATGCTCTTTCTACTCTCTTGTCTTTTGTCTGTCTATTCATGGTCTCTATCTTCATCTGGTAAGATATTAATGCACTCACATTAATGTAGACTTTTCTTGTGAATGGTTAGTACTCACATTGTTATAAAGTTCGCTGCTGCAGTCTGCATGAAGATATCCATGTTTTTTCATTATTCTATGTGCTTCTCGATACGAAGTCAATAAGAAAAACAAAACGAAATCGACAATAGAATGGAAATCCTGACACGAAGAGTAAGAATGCTATTATCATTAAATATTCAATAAGTAGTAAAAAACTTTTTTCATTTTCTTGATTGTAAGCTATTGGAAATGGCTTACAAGAAATTAATAGTTTTTTTTAAATACTCATTATTACACTGCGCTTCTCTCATATCTGCTATTAGAGATATATCTAGGGTCTGACTTGACATTAACTTTGGTGCGCTGCAATAACAAAAAAAATATTCAAGCTTTTGAATGGTTCATCAATTTGTGTTCGCAATGCGAATGAATAAATTATTCTAAATTCAAAGCTAGCTAGCTTTTTGAAAATTCATTGAATTCAATAATCTCCTCGAACAATATTAAGAAATCGGCTCGTCATCGGTAAATGAAAAAAGGGAGCTCTCTTAACCCGTTTCAGATATATTTCTAAATTGAAAGTGAGGCGAGATTTCCATTGCCGATTTCAACATGGACAGCACACTTATGAGAGTTTCTGATCGAATAGAGAATCTGACAAGAGGAATTCTCCATTTTTTCACGAATGCTCTTTATAATTTTTAGTTTCACTCAAAAGCAATTTACATAGCTTACTTTACCGAATCAAATCAAAGGGTTTTTGATTTCTATTCTATCCGATTCTTGGAATCTTAGTTTTCAATTAAAAGAGAGAAATAATCTCTTTGACACAAATAGTATGATACCTCAACATCATACACTCAAATCTCGATTATTTTGCTCACTCTAAATGGAAGTCTCATACGCAATGATGATAATATAGTATGATTATGATAAGTTTCAAATGTCTTTCCAATTATTGGAATATAGAATTGTGGGTTGATAGCAAGCACATTTAAAGTTCACATATCGAGCTTATAATCGCTGATGAGTTATTTTTTTAAAAGACAGATTGATTTCCATTCTTTTTGCACCAAATTAATATGTTTTGGGTTCATTTTGAATATACAAATTCCTGGTCCATCAGCATTGCTTTTCGAAATAACAAATCGATTAGGTCGAAAATCGCTTTAGATAGAGACTCCAGGTTGCCTCTCTCTTGCACTGGCAGAAATCAACTAAATTTATATGTTTATAGCTGATTGAGTGCTTATTTCTTCCGCTGTTTGAATTTCTATCTTGTGTTATAGCGATAGAGATCCAGCATTGTTGAAAGCACTTTGAAGTTCTAACGCTGTTTGGACTGAAAGGACTCTAAATTCTAATCCATTTTGTTAAATGCTTTATTTTACATATAAAATTGTGTCGACATCTCTGATTATTCGAACAGAAACAAAAGACTTAACTTTAAGAAGACAGTGTGGCGAATCTCTCCCGTCAAACTTACTTATCTTCCAATTGACATTTCCTTATTAAACTTCGGATAAAGTATAATAGCACGAATTTCCTAAATTCCCGGTAAAATTAATAAACTAAATTTGGTTTCACGGCAATTTTAGGTTATATTTAGCATACATCCATCTCCTCCTTCCTCTTTGAGTATCTGCAAATGTTTTTCTCTTAGGCGGGCCAATGCAACCAAGTTTTATCATTTATAAGCACTTTCCATTCCAGCAAACCTCTATTTTGTGATTAATTGCAACAAAATGAGAATATACGCGATATTCCTTGCTCTATCGCATTATGAGCTTATTTGAAATGATGTGTATGTGTATTTTCAAAAATTATTCTCATTTTTCTCGAGAGAATACTATATAATTTTCGGTTAAGCTTGATCAAACAAAAAAATTAGAAGAAAGTAGATATTCTAGCTTCAACCAAACTACTAGGGTCTCTTGCTCCTAAAGCCGTTCTATTAGAGGAAAAAAAAGAGAGAGATTTAATGGAATGATTTCAAGGACCTTTAATGATTTTTATTAGATACCTCAATAATAACGATTTTTTTCATCTAGATGGATGGTTCTAATTTAAGTTTATCTTTCGATCCAAAATATAACTCAGACATGTACATTGTTATATAAATTTTGCAACTTTTGAACATTAATGGGAGCCTGCGCAAGTGTCAATAACACAAAGGCTAATCAAATTATCACCCCACTGAATAGTAAGTCTGTATCGGAAAAGGATGAGATACTAAAGCCTTACCTTTTGTACCCTTATCAACTAAATGTTCCTGCAGTTGAAGAATTGGAAAGAAAATATCCTAATTCTGACTTTGTGGAGTATTATCTTGAGAGAGTTAAGCAACGGAAGGGCCACAATTTAATGACTTATGAGCATCTTGATATATCAACGAAAGCTCCTCAAGATCTAAAGGATGAACTATTGAAAGAAATCGACTCCGACTCAGCATCCATTACTCTAATACTCGACAAAGGAATAACTCCAAATGAATCAATTGGCAAAAGAGGTTATGGTGAAACCGTATTGCATTATGTGGCGAAGCGTAATAAGTTCACGATACTCAAAGCCATACTCAGTTGGATAGAAGCAAAACATCCAAAGGAGCTTGACACTTATTTAAATATTCCTGACGCAGAAGGAAATACTCCTTTAATGGTTTCCGTGATCTGTGACGCTAATGAATGTGTTTCTGCCTTCTTAAACACGAAAGGTAGAATCAACGTCGACAAGAAAAACAAGGCTGGCTTATCTCTCACAGATATTTGTAAATATTTTAATCCGAAAAGCCTAGCGATTGTAAATCGATATAACGAAGAAAAGTTAGCAGAAGAAGCTAAAAGAAAAGAAGCTCTAGTAAAAACACGAGGAGCGACGCTGATTATGCTTGGGATAGAGAATAAACTCGATCAATTTTCATCCCAGACGCTTAATGAAGAAGACAATCTCCCAAAACGCTCTGAAGTTTCGATGACTGTTGAAGATTTGAAACTGACTTATCAGCAAACCCTTGACAACTTGTCAAGTGCGGGTATTGAGTTTAATGACAGTACAGCTCTCGTAGAATATAATGATTTCATTTACCCTTTGCGAGACTATCAAATTATTGGAAAAGAAAAAGGCACTGTTAAACTCCTCGGAAATGTGAGCCCTTACGATATTTTACCGGGAGTCCGCTCGACGAAAATGCTGAGTTTATTTCAAGTTCTTGCCTGTTTTCCATCGATCATCAGGTCCGCTTTTAATACTAAAGAATCAAATCCTCAAGGTCTCTACTCATTAACCCTGTATCAAAAAGGAATCCCAAAAGAGGTGTTGATTAATAACATTTTCCCTGTACATTGTGGGAAGCATAAGCCTGCGTACTTCAGGACTGTAGGCAAAAAATTTTGGACCAATGTCCTGGGAAAAGCAATAGCGAAGCTGTATGGCGGCTATACGGAGATCAACAAACGAGATGTCTTGACTCTTTTTGGAAATATCACACCAGCTCCTGTTTGGTTTGTAGATGTGTATGATCAGATAAAAACTGACACTCTCGTTGAGACCTTGAAGAAGATGATTTCCCCTCACACGATCACATATTTCTACTCATCCGACAAATACATTGTAAAGCTAATGCCATCTACTTTTTATCAACTGCTGGAAATAAAAAGTTGGAGCAAAGATAGCTGGGTGATTGGGAAAAACCTCTTCGGACATGATGAGAACATGTTTAAATCACTCGAAGAAATGCGAGAGCGATTCCTTGGCAAACCACCTGAGAAAAAAAATCCGGACAAAACAACTGGTCAAAATCCCTCTAATACAGGTGTTGATTATGATCTTGGCTTTGACCAGAAAGCAATAGAAAGCGGTGTTTTTCCGCTGAGGTTGACAGATTTTAAACAAGGCGTTGAGAGAATATACATTATTCCAAAGATGATGGATGGCAAATACACATACATTCCGATCGAAATTGAGAAGAACCATGCTGAATACTTCGAAATCGAGATCACAAAAGAAGTAACAGGATGGTTCAGATTCGACCTTAATATCGAAGAAGCTATACTAATTCAAGATTACGACACAAAGCCCAAACTCTCCTGTAAGTCATTTAATGCAATTTTCCTAATCATTTATTTTTCTGAATTGCTAGGGTTTGAGCCAGACAAAGCTAAGAGGCTCTTAGATAATTTCACTGAGATTGAGCCTAAAACATATCCTCCTGGGAGATATGTACTGAGAGTGAAGAATTATAAAAAGCCCATTCGTTTTGTTACTCTTGGGTTTTATGGAACCGATTATATTAAGATGAAAAGAGCTGATAGGATGAAATATAAGAATTTCCTATCAGAATTCTTGAAAGCACACGGTGGAGACATCCCAAATTTCGATCCAGTCGCTGTAAAGACCAGGGGTGCATTGCAGAGATACCATTATTACATATTTAAAAATAACACAAATATCACTAAAATCATTGATATTCAATTAGAAAAGAAAGATCCAGCACATAAATTATCTAAAATCTTTAGAGAAAACGCGGGTGCTGTCAAATTGATTGCCAAACCAGGTGAATCGGTTGTACTCTATGCGAAAGTTTGGATGTTAAGTCCAAAATATAAGTATTTAGATGATGTTGAGT